>Ga0209181_10000284_pt1 | contig 95430 bp, 75 predicted proteins | sample MAT05_FD_187208 | JGI IMG/M metagenome (GOLD analysis project Ga0209181, IMG submission 187208) | Freshwater microbial communities from Lake Fryxell liftoff mats and glacier meltwater in Antarctica - MAT-05 (SPAdes) (version 2) | ecosystem: Environmental > Aquatic > Freshwater > Ice > Liftoff...
CGCGCGCCGACGAGCCGCAGTCGCCGCAACAGCGCGCCGAGGACACCGCGCGCGCCGACCTCGTGCGCGCGAACCAGCTCGCCGCCGCCGCGACGAAGCTCGACCAGGTGCCAGCCGACCAGTGGCAGGACCAGCGCGACCAGCTCGCGGCGAAGGTCGAAGCGTTCGCCGCCGGCCTTCACTCGTCGGCGCACGCCGCACCCTCGGCCGACGCCGACCGCGACCGCGCCGCCACCGCCGGCGCGATCGCCGCCGCCCGTACGACACTCGACCAGGCCAAGCCACCGCGCCGCGCGTCACCCGTCGCCGGTGAGATCGAGATCGAGCCGCGGATCGCCGCCAAGTCGATCACACCCGAGGACGTGATCGACTGGATGGCCGGCCTCTCCAAGAGCGAGCGCCAAGCGGTGTGGAACCGCTACCAGCAGGCGCACAGCAACCGCGCCGACGCCTTCGCCGTTGCGCTCGCCAACTACATTGGAACGCACCGCATCGCCGACGACCTCCGCGGCCTGGCGCGCATGAACGATCGCCAGCTCGCCGACTGGCGCACGCAACCCACCGGCGGCGCCGATGCGGTCGCCCAGCCTGTCGAGCCGTTCGGACAGAGCAAGCCGCTTGACCCTCTCGGTCAGTCGCGCCCGCTCGATCCCGCCGGCCAGAGTGTCGCCGACCCGACCCACGACGCCGACCACGACGCCCGCGCCGACCTGTTCACCGCACACGCACCAGCGTCGAGCCACGCCACGGCGTCAGCCTCGATGCCGCTCGGCCAGTCGCGACCGCTCGATCCACTCGGCCAGTCGCGACCGCTCGACCCCGCCGGCCAGAGCGTCGTCGACCCAGCGCGCGACGCCGACCATGACGGCCGCGTCGACTTGGTCGTCACGCCCGACCCCGCCGCGCAGCCGGGCGCGGGCGCGCGCCTGCTCGCCGCCGCTGTCGACGAGGCGATCGCCGGCGTCCACTACATCAGCGCCGCCCTGCTCCCGTCCTACGCGAACGCCCTGGACACCCTCGACCAACCAGCCCTCGGCGATGCTGCCCGCGCGGCGATCGGCTCGTACACGGTCGCTTCCGAGCTGCGCGCCCAGCTCCGCGGCCAGCTCGACGGTGCCGGCGACGCGCCCGAGCACGCCGCCGACCGCGGCGTACTGTCGCCGCTCCGCGCTGCGCTGGACGCCGCGCTGGCAGTCACCGAGCCCCAGCTTGCGTCCGGACTCGGCGTGCAGCGGTTCCGCGGTCACGAGGTGCTGCCCGGCGTCGCCCCGATCCGACTCGCCCGCACCCCGGCGGTCGCCGCCGAACGCCTCACGTACGAGGCCGGCAACGCGATGGGCTTGATCGCCGCCATCCACGAGGTGCAAGGGCTAGTCGCCACGGCGCCCGACGCCAACGCCAGCGCCGCCACCGGCGACAGCGAACCAACCCCGCACGGCGCTCGGGCCGCCGCCGTCGCGATCCGGCCTTGGGCCGGGCGCCCGGTTCACTTCGCCTTCCTCAAGGCCGCGCTGTCCGAGCTCGGGGTCTGGCAGCAGATCGAACACGCGACCCTCCCGGGAGACGGTCGGTCACTCGGCCAGCTCGATCGGGACGTCGCCCGCCAGGCCACGCGCTTCGGCGCCATGAACGACGTGGGCCAGTACGACGCCGACCTGGCCGCTTCGTTCCTCCTCGGAGGCAACCCGAGCCGCGACGACGTCGCCCAGGTCCTCGCCCTAATCGCGACCGCCGCGCCCGACGCACGCGGTCCGATCCTCGACGACCTGCACCGCCGCGGCTTGCTCGAAGGCTTCGCCGCCCGCCTCACGTACGACGAAGCCGAGCAGCTGCACGACAGCGCGCGCGGCGCATCGGCCGCACGCGCCACGCTTCGCGACCGCTACGGCGCGAACCCCCGCACCGGTGACAACACCGTCGGCAACGGCCTACGCCAGGTCCCGCTCGTGGGCGGTGCCCTTGACGAGACGCTGAACGTCTTCACCCTCGGCTTTCTCCACGAGCACGACGGCGCCCACCGCCGCATGCAGTCGGGCGAGATTTCCGAAGACGCGTACGCCGACGCCAGCAACCACGCCCTCCTGAAAGCCACCGCAGTAGGCGCGCTCTCCGCGGTCACCGGCGGCGCCGCGAGCGCCTACGTCGAAGGGCTCACCGCCTCGATCGCTGCAAGCGGTACCGCCGGTCGCATCGCCGCCACCACCGCCACGGGCATCGCGGGCGGCGCCGCCGGCAACGCGGGCGCGCGCCTTGGATCCGACGTCGTCGACGGCGAGCTAAGCAGCCTCGGCGACTACGGCCACGATGCGCTGATCGGTGGCGCCATCGGCGGCGGGATCGGGTTCGGCGCTTCCTCGCTCACCTCGGCGGCCAAGTACCTCCCCGAAAACCTCAAGACGCCCGTGCATCGGCTCTTGTCTCGCTTCCCGTCCCTCGCCTCCGACGATGCCGAAGTCTTTGGCGCGATCCGCTCGCTCGGCGAGCGCCACTCCGAAGGGATCGCCGCGTTCACCGCCGAGGCGTCCCGCGTCTCCAAGCTCGCCGCGCTCCGCGTCGTGACGCTGTCGTCGGAGGCCTGGCAGGCCGTCGAGCGATTCAACCGCGCCGCGCGCAACCGAGCGCGCGCGCTTGGCGCCAAGGCGGCGCAATTCGGCGACGACCTCGCCGACCGCCTCGGCTTGGGCCCGCAACTCGTCACGCCCGACGGCATACCCATCCCCGCGCGCATGCGGTTCACCGCCGAGGCCGCGCGACCGCTCCACGTCCCCGGCCCGGACGGGCCCGCGCTGCACATCCTCAAGGCCGAGAGCCTAGGCGACGACTTCGCCAGCCACGCCGACGACTTCGCCGACGACTTCGGCGGACGCGACGCCGTCGAGCTCATGGAGGGCAACCAACCCCGACGGGCCAGCTTCGCCGACGAGTCGCCCGACGCAATGGACGGCTTCGCCGACGGACTGGCTGACGACGCAACCGAGATCGGCTTGGCCGATCCAACATCGGGCGGTCGGCTCGGCAACCGCCGCCGCCACGTCGACACGCCACGCACCCCCGACGACTTCGGCCCGGATAGAGGTTTCAGCGTCACGGAAAATCCGCACCAGGTTTGGGCTGTCGCCGAGGAAGGTGCCCAGCTCGTCGATCGTCACCACATCTTCCCGCGATCGCCTGCCGAGAAAGCTTGGTTTGCCGAGCGTGGGATCAACGTCGATGACTTCACCGTCGACCTTTCCAAGCTCGACCACCAGCTCATCCACGGCGGCGAGCAGACGCTAGCGCGCAAGCACTGGCGCATCAGAGAGTGGCGCTCGCGCATTATGGACGATCTGCGTCTTGAAGAAACCCGACTCGCGGCCGAGTACGGCATCCCCGGCCGCAAGCTCACTCCTGACGAAATCTGGGACGTCGCAAACGATCTTCGCGCCAAATTCAACATCGACCACCTCCCCCTCATCCCCTACCACGCACCATGAGAGTTCCATCCTGGGAAGGAGATTGGACCGCGCGTCTTGCGGCACGCCTCAAGGCGCGCGGCTTCTCGACAGTTGCCGCGTTCGCCGACAGCCGCCCAGCGGCTACACAGAAAGAGCTTGCCGACGAGCTTGGATGCAAGGTCGATGCGGGCAACGGCGTCATGGTCAGCGATCTGGCCCCGGTACAAATCGTGTGGGCACTTCTCGACGAAGCCAAGGAGGCGAGGACCTTTGAGGTTCGCGCACGAGACTTGTTCGTGCGCGATCTAGACCTACCCGATGGGTGGCCGCCACCTCGGGGGGCCATCGCCCCAGAAAAGCGAAAGCCTCTCGTTCGTGCGCTTACCAGTTGGGCAGGCGACGTCGGATCTCGCATCGCCGAGTATCATCAGGCCGCCAACAATTTCGCCGACGCGTTACTCATAGATCAAACCATCCCTGTCGGGTGGCTACCAACATCGGCCGACGACCCGCTCTTGATCGAGCTGTTCCGTCGGCACTGGCGCGAGCCGCCATCGAACGACGCACCGCGAAAAGTGCGGTGACGATGGCCCTCTGTGCCAACGTCGCTTGAGACAGTCACTCTTTGATAGGGGTGTGCCGTGGGGCGGAGAAGGGTTCCGAGCGCGTATCAAGCTTGCGCCGAGACCCGCGGTTCCGGCCGTCGCGGGCTAGTCGAGCAGCGCCAGGAATGGCCGCGACTTCTCCAGCTGCACCATCACGCGGTGGTGGAGGCAGTCGCGGTGGGCGGCGGTGACGCCGAGGGTGTCGAGGAGCGCGAGAGGCTCGTCGGCGATCGGGGCCGGTGCGCCGGTGCGCTGGGTGACGTCGCGGCCGATCAGATCGGACACCGCGACGATCTCGGCGCTGAGGCGGGCGGCCGGGGCCAGGCGGGCCCGTTGCTCGACGTCGTGGACGACGTGGTGGGCCTCGATGGGCGCGATGAGGCTGGCGGGCAGACGCCAGCGACGCGCCAGGTCGGCGCCCACGCGATCGTGGGTGGGTAGGCCGACCCGGGCTTCGGCGATCTCGGACGACAGGCCCTCTTCGCCGGCCAGCTCGATCGAGCGCAGGTACTTGTCGGGGGAGAGCTTGGCCAAGGCGATCTTGCCCATGTCGTGCAGGAGGCCCGCGGTGAACATGCTGCCGGGGTCGGAGTGGCGGAGATCCTCGGCGATGACGCGGGCGGCCGAGGCGACCGCGAGCGAGTGCAGCCACAGCGGGCGGGGATCGAAGACGCTGCCGCTGGGGGTGCGCAGGGTCTCGAGCACGGAGACGCTGAGCACGAGCTGGTAGATCGTGTTGAAGCCGACGAACGGGATCGCGTGCGCGACGTCGTTGACGCCACCCGGGATGCCGAAATATGCCGAATTCACGAGCTTGAGCAGCTTCGCGCTCAGGCTGGGATCCGCGCCGATGAGCTCCGCGACCTGGGCCACCGACGAGCGCCGCGAGTGCAGCACCTCGCCCAGGCGGATCGCGACCACGGGCAAGGTCGGTAGGCCGTCGAGGAGGTGGGGCAGGCGATCGACCTCGTCGAGCGGCGGTGCGGCGGCGGCGCGGGGGCCAGTGAAGGACATGCAGACTCCGATCAGGGGGCGCGAGTGAGCGGGGGCGAGTCGAGGTCTTCCACCGGATGCCAGGGCGGGGCATCGGTCGGCGGCGACACCACCGCGGCGTCGATCGCCTGGTCGAGGGTGTCGATGATCGGCGGCACGGTGCCCAGGTCGCGGGGCGAGACATACGCATCGGTCGCGGCGTCGACCTCTTGCGCGACGGTGTCGACGATCGGCGGCGCGGTGCCCAGGTCGCGGGGCGGGACGTAGGCGTCGGTCGCGGCGTCGACCTCTTGCGCGAGGGTGTCGACGATCGGCGGCACGGTGCCCAGGTCGCGGGGCGGGACGTAGGCGTCGGTCGCGTCGGGCCCGGCATCGAGCGTGGTCGCATCGACCTCACCGGCGTCGACCGCGGCCGCATCGGGGCCGGGGTCGAGCCCGTCGGTACAGGTGCCGGTCGGCGAGCAGGTCAGCGGCGGCGCGCAGTCGCTGTTGCGCACGCACACCGCGTCGCCACAGCCCGCGCCCAGGGCCGCCAGCGCCAGCACCGCCGCCAGCCCGAGCCGCATCGGCACCCGGCCGCGCCGCACCGTGGCGTGCTCAGTGGACATCGATCACCACGCCGAAGCCCAGCATCAGCTGCACCACGGCCGTCTTGTCGGGCAGGTCGGTCCCGCCGACGAACAGGTCGACCGCGAGGTCGCCGCAGGCGCGCACGCCCGCCATCGGCAAGCACGTCGAGGCGCCCAGCGCGCCGCCCCACAGCGTGTACGGCCGCACGATGGCGATGCCGCCGGCGCGCAGGCGGAACCGCTCCGACGCCGTCAGCATCAGGCCGGCCTCGCCGCCCGCCCCGGTGCGATCGAGCGTCTCGATCACCACGCTGGCGTAGGCCGACGTGCGCGGCTGATCGCGGATCGCGATCGCACCACCCACCGCGATCACCAGCGGCGAGGCCCGCACCGTCGCGCGACCCGCGCCGCCCCCGCTGGCCAACCCGTAGGACAGGCGCAGCTCGGCGGAGGCCAGCGCCGGCTCGGCCCGGGTCACCGCCGGAGCGGCAACCACGACCAGCAGCGTCCAGACCAGCAGCAGCGAGCGCATACACCGACCATTAGCAACCGACGTGCCACCCGATCCTCGTCGCGATCCGGGCAGTTGCGCGGCCGTGATCGCCAGCCCCGCCGACGATCGTCAATCTCACGGGGCCGCGGTGGCGGGCGCGTCGGGCGCGTCGGGCGTGGCGGGCGCGTCGATCACATCGATACCGGCAGTCGGCGCCACCTTGCGCAAGAGCACCGACAACCGCCGGTTCTTCGCCGCGTAGGGATGCTCTGGCTCGAGCGGCGTCGCCGCGCCCCGCCCGATCACGCCCACGATCCGATCGGGGTTCACGCCGCCGCGCTCGAAGATCTTGCGGGCCGAGGCCGCGCGCTCGAAGGACAGCTCCCAGTTCGACCGCGAGGCTCCGGCTGGAAACCTCGTCGCGTCGGTGTGGCCCAGGATCTCGAGGGTCTCCGGTCGATCGGCCAGGACCGGCGCCAGCACCTGCAGGAACGTCACCAGCGCCGGCTTGAGCCGGGCCGACGCCGAGTCGAACAGCAGACCACCGCCGCCGTCCTCGTCGACGATCTCGATGAGCGTGCCCTCCGCGGTGGCGACCACGCGGACCTGGGCCGCGATGTCGGCCAGCTCGGCGTGGTTGGCCGCGACGTCGCGGATCTCCTGCTTCAGGGTCTTCAGGTCGGCCATCGTCGCCGCGTCGGGTGGCGTCGGCGTTGGCGCCTTCTCCATGATGGCCGGCACGTACTGGGCGCCGCCGTTCATCGCCATCTCGGCGTCGGGCAAGATGCCCGAGCGGAAGTAGCGCGCGATCTCGTCGCGCGACTTCTGGTCGGTCGACGCCAACAGCCACAGCACCATGAACAACGCCATCATCGCTGTCACGAAGTCGGCGTAGGCGATCTTCCAGGCGCCACCGTGGTGGCCGTGGGCCGCGAACTTCTTGACGATCCGGCGCTTGCTGGGCGGAGGCGGCGGCGGCACGTCAGCCTCCCTTCAGGCCTTGCAGCGCCTTGTCGAGCTCCTGGAAAGTCGGACGCTCGTCGGGGAAGATCATCTTGCGGCCGAACTCGACCGCGGTGGCCGGGGCCGCGCCGCGCATCACGGCGATGACGCTGGCGCGGATCGCCTCGAGGAAGCGGCGGTGGTGGATCTCCTGGAACTCGCAGGCGCCGATGAGCGGCGACACCAGGCCGTACGACAGCAAGATGCCGAGGAACGTGCCGACCAAGGCGGCCGCGACGTGGTGGCCGATCTCGGCCGGCGGCGCGTCCATGTGACCCATCGTCACGATGACGCCGAGGACGGCGGCCACGATGCCGATGCCGGGCAGCGCGTCGCTGACCGTGCGGAGCAGGGTCGCGCCGAGGTGGTTGTACTTTTCGAAGGTGTCGAGCTCGGCGTCGAGCAGCGCGTCGAGATCGTCGGCCGACACCCCATTGGCCATGTGCTGCAGCGCCTCGGCGAGGAAGGTCCGGTACATCGGATCCTTGTTCACGCACGCGTACTTCTTGATGATGTCGCTCTTGCCGGGCTCGGCGGCGTGGCTCTCGAGGGCGAGCACGCCCTGGCGGCGGGCCAGCATGAACAGCTCGTACTGGAGCTTGAGGAGGTCGAGGTAGTCCTTCTTCTTGGGGATCGTGTCCTTCAGCGCGAGCACCAGGAGGTGCTTCACGCGCTTCTTCATGAGCCCCGGTGACGAGATCACGAAGGTGCCGAAGGCCGCGCCGATGATCACGACCAGCTCCGAGGGCTGGATCAGGATGCCGACCTTGCCGCCCGCCATGATGAAGCCACCGATCACGGATCCGAACACGATCAGGATTCCGAGGAAGGGCATGGCTCCTGATGAATCGGCTGGCGCGGCTGGGAGTTGAGGGCAGGCGCGGGTAGAGTGCGCGACCCGCGTGACCGCCGTTCTCACAGTCCAAGATCTCCACAAGCGCTTCGCCACCCGTCGCGTCTTGATGGGCGCGTCGTTCGTCGTCGGCGAGCGTGACCGCATCGGCCTCATCGGCGCCAACGGCTCCGGCAAGTCGACGCTGCTGCGCATGATCGTCCACGGCGCCGCTGGGGCCGGGGTCGCGCCCCGCAACCACAGCGAGCGCGACGCCGTCACGCCCGACAGCGGCCTCATCACCTGGAAGCGGGATCTCCGCCTCGAGTACGTGCCCCAGGAGCCCGAGCTCGATCCCGACGAGACCGTCGGCGGGTATCTCACCCGACCCGACGTCGCGCTCCACCAGCAGCGCACCGTCGCCGCCGCGCTCCAGCTCCCGCCCGAGGACGCCGTGCTGGGTCGACTGTCGGGTGGCGAGCGCCGCCGCGTCGCGCTGGCCCGCGCGCTGCTCGGTACGCCCGACGTGCTGTGCCTCGACGAACCGACCAACCACCTCGACGCCGAGACCGTCGAGTGGCTCGAGGAGCGCCTGGGCTCGTGGCCGGGCGCGGTCATCGTCGTCACCCACGATCGCTACTTCCTCGACCGGGTCGCCACGCGCATCCTCGAGGTCGACCGCGGCCAGGTCTACGGCTACGACGGCGACTACACCTACTTCCTGCAGAAGCAGTCCGAGCGCCTCGACATCGAGTCGACCCAGGAGCACGAGCGCGCGATGTTCGTGCGGCGGGAGATCGAGTGGATCCGCCGCGCACCGCCGGCCCGCTCGGTGAAGGCCAAGGCCCGCGTCGATCGCTTCGACGCCGCGGTCGGCTCAGCGCCCAAGTCCGACGAGCGGCCGCCCCGCCGCATGGCGCTGCGCCTGCCCAACGGCCCGCGCCTGGGCAGCACCATCTTGGAGCTGCGCAAGCTCACCAAGCGGATCGGCGATCGCACCCTGTTCGCCGATCTGACCCTCACGCTCAAGGCCGGCGATCGCATCGGCATCGTCGGCAAGAACGGCGCGGGCAAGACCACGCTCATCCGCACCTTGCTCGGCGAGCTGGCGCCCGACGGCGGCACCGCGCTGCTGGGGCAGAACACTCGCCCGGCCTACCTCGAGCAAGGCCGCAGCGATCTCGTCGACACCAACACCATCATGCAGGAGGTCGCCGGCGGCCACGACCACATCGAGGTCGAGGACGGCAAGCTGCACGTGCGGACGTTCATGCGGCAGCTCGGCTTCGCCGACACCACCGTCGACACCAAGATCGGCCAGCTGTCGGGCGGCGAGCGCAACCGCGTGCAGCTCGCCAAGCTGCTCATGCGGGGCGGCAACCTCTTGGTGCTCGACGAGCCCACCAACGATCTCGATCTGATCACGCTGGCGACCCTCGAGGACGCGCTCATGGACTTCGCGGGCTGCGCGCTGATCGTGTCGCACGATCGCTGGTTCCTCGACCGCGTCGTCACCGGCATCCTGGCCTTCGACGAGCGCGGCGTGACGTTCTTCGAGGGCAACTACTCGAGCTACCAGGCCAAGCGCCGCGCGCTGGCGGCGAGCGCGCGGGCCGCGGCGGCGCCGAGCAAGGCGGGCGCGAGCGCGAGCGCGGGTGGCGGAGGTGGCGGTAGCGCGGGCGGGTCGGCCAAGGCCAGCAAGGGCCGCAAGCGCACGTTCAAGGAAGTGCAGGAGCACGCTGCCATGGAGGCCACCATCGAGGCCATCGAGACCAGCATCGCGGCCCTCGAGACGCAGGTCTCCGATCCCGCGATCTTCCGCGACCGCCCGCTCGAGGTGCCGGTCATCCTGGCCGCCATCGAGGTCAAGCGGCGCGAGGTCGAGCGGCTCTACGAGCGCTGGGCCGAGCTCGAGGCGATCCCGGCGCCGTAGCGTGTAGGATCGTCGGCGATGCGCTCCTCGATCGTCGTCGCTGCCGTGCTCGCCACCGGATGCGGCGGCAAGAAGGCCAAAGCTCCTCCGGCCCACGACGACGCGATCGTGGTGGCCACACCCGACGCCGCGGCGAGGCCGAGCCCGCCGAGCGAGGAGCCGACCGACCCAGCGCCGCCGCCCACCCTCCGCAGCGCCGGGGTCGGTGACTGCAAGCCCGACTACGCGCCGCGCCCGACCCGCGATCCCAACCCGATGTGCAAGGTCGCCGGCGGGACCTTCGTGATGGGCGCGCCCGACGATGGCGACCGGGCGCGCAACCGCGAGCGCCCCCAGCGCCAGGTCACGGTGTCGCCGTTCCTCATCGACCAGTTCGAGGTCACCGTCGCGCAGGTCGTGCATTTCCTCAACGCGGCCGGCAACGGCTGCCCGACCAGCCGCTCGGGCCGGTGCTTCTACGTCGGTGAGGACCAGGGCGAGTCGCCGATCCACAGTGCGGGCGGCCGCTACGTCGCCGACCCGGGCACCGAGAGCCTGCCGATGGAGTTTGGGATGGTCGAGGGTGCGGACCGCTACTGCGCGTGGGCCGGTAAGCGGCTGCCGACCGAGGCCGAGTGGGAGTTCGCGGCGCGCCACGACCCCAAGACCAACACCGACCGGCTCTATCCTTGGGGCGACACGCTCGAGCCCAAGCGGGCCGCCTGCGCCGACACGGACTGCGCCGATGGCTTCGAGAAGACCGCGCCCGTCGGCAGCTTCGACTCGGGCGTATCGCCCTGGGGTGTGTACGACATGGCCGGCAACGCCCAAGAGCCATTCTCGGACTGCTACGTCGAGCCGTACCCTGCTTGCGGTGACTGCATCGATCCGGTCGTGAAGGCCGAGCGCTGCGCTCGCGGCATGCGCAGCGGAGATGCGCATTCTGACGCGGCGCATATCCGGGCCAGCGCCCGACAGATGTACGCGGGTGCCGGAATTCGCTGCGCGCAGCGGTGAGCTACTCGACGGACTCGTCCATGTACGGCAGCGTGGCGTTGATGCGGTCACCGTTGTTGAGGACCTGCCATTCGCCCGCGTCGTTGCGCATCTTGGTGTTGGCCGGGACCTCGTCGACGGCCAGCAGCATCGGGATGAGATAGCCACCCTTGGCCTTGCGGCTATCGAACACGGTCATGATCGTGAAGTGGTTGGTGCCAATCACAAGCTGTTTGCCGCCGCGCAGGACGGGCTTGCCATCCTTGATCTCGAATGCGTTGTGAATGGCATTGGTGATGAGCGCGCCACCCGCCGGGGTAAACGTCTCATCAGCCTTGACGTCGTGATAGAAGGCATATGGTGCAGATCGGTATTCCACGCCCGCGGGCGTTTTTCCGATGAGCACGATCTCGAATGACACGATCTTGCCACCGCGGCCGACGTCGCCGCCTGGCGTCATCTCGATCGCGGACAACGTCGCGTCCTCTCCTTTCGAGGTGGTCTTGTGTAGATCGCGATCGAGCGTCGCCTGGATACCGGCATCGTTCCGCTCGAGCGTGCTGGTCGCCTCGTTCCAGCGAACCCATCCGTGGGCATCCCTGCGATCCGGTTTCCACAGCCGGGTGTCATCGACCTGCTCGGGCTCGGCCGGCGCCGGCTCACCGCCGCCGCCTTCGTTGCCCGGCACGGTGGCGTGGTCGCCGTCGCCGGTCTCCTGATCGCCGCCCGCGCCGTCGCCGGTCTGGTCAGGCTCCGCGCCCGGCTTCTTGCCGCGCAGCTCGTCGCCCGACAGCTTGCCGTCGCCGTCGGTGTCGAGGCCCTGACCGCTCTCGCCCGAGCCGGCTTCGTCGTCGGGCTCGGCGCCCCACAGCGCCTCGTCCATCGTCTCCTCGACCGGCTCGGCGCGGTCGGCGCCGGCGCCCGCCCCGCCGGCTCCCGCACCGGCGCTCCCACCGTGGCCCGCGCCGTGGCCGTCACGCGCGGCGCGCGCCGCGGCGTCCTGGGCCGCCGCCGCGGTCTCCGCTGCCCGCTGGTCGCGCGCCGCCTGGTCGCTGGCCTTGGCGTTGCGGTTGCGCCACGCATTGACCAGGTCCTGTGACGTCGCGCCGGCCGCCATCCCGTCCGCCGTCTTGAAGATCGTGCCACTCGGGTCGGCGACGCGCTTGAACAGCGTGACCACGAACGGTCGCTCCGACTCGAACATCGGCAGGACGCGCGTGCCGGTCTTGGTCGTGACGGTCACGTTGCCGTCCTCGAGCATCGTCGCCAGTTGCGCCACGGACAGGAACGCGAACTTCTGGATGAGGTACGACTCGTAGGTCGGATCGAGGCCTTCCTTGGTCTGCTGGAACATCGCCTGGGCGCGCGCGCGCTGGTCGGCGTCGGGCTCGGGCAGGTCCTGCAGCTTCGTCGGGTCGCCCTCGATGTCGGGCGGGGGCGCCCCGTCGGGGAGCTGGGTGGCGTCGACGTCGGGCTCCTCGCCGTCGCGCTCGAGCTTGTGGACGCCGGCCGCGATGCGAGCCGCGACGTCCTTGCGGAACTTCTCGGCCGCGGCCGCCACCGCGGCCTGGGCCGCCGGATCGTCAGGATGCTGGACCGCGTCGGCGCGCACCTTGGCGAACTCGGTGAAGCCGGCCTGGATCGCGTCCTGGAACGTGGTCAGCTGGGCCATGTTGAGCTTGCCCTTGGGATCGGGCTTCTCCTCGTCGACGTTGAGGCCCAGCTCGGTGAGCCGCTTCTCGATCTCCATCGCCTTCGCGATCGCGGCCGGGTCCTGCTGATTGAGCCAGGCCAAGGCCTCTTCTGACGGCATCGGGCCACCCGGCTTGCCGTCGGGCAGCTTGATGCCGGCCTTGTCGAGCTTCTTCTTGAGGCGCGCTGCGTAGACCGCCTGCTTGGTCGTCGAGTCGTCCATCATGAACGCCAGCGCCATGTCCTTGGCAGACATGCCCGACAGCTTGTCGAAGATGGCCCCGGCGTTGTCGACGAAGTGGTAGAGCAGCTCGGGCGTGTAGAGGATCGACTCGGCGGTGCCCTTCGGGTCCTTGGCGAACCCGGCGACGCCGTCGATGATCTTGAGCGCGATACCGACGTACGGGATGAAGCCGGCCAGGCGCTTCAAGAAGCCGAGTGACAGCGCCAGCTCGGCACCGAACGGGTGCTCGGCGCCCGGCACCTCGAGCGAGGCCGCGCCCAGCTTCACGAACTCGCCGGCCAGGAGCGCGCTGCCGAAGCGCGACGCCAGCTCGGGGCCGTCGGGCAGTTCGAGGTGGATGATCGTCTCGTTGGCGGTCTTCTCGTCGACGAAGGTCGCCATGATGTCGGGCAAGATCGGCAGATCGCCCACCCTGACCGCGTGGCCGCTCTTGGTGCCTCGATTGGTGACACCGAGCTTGAACAGGTGATTCGAGAATGACCCGCTCACCACGTCGGGCGTAAGGAGTCCGAGTGCGTCGAGGGGCTTGCCGTCCTCGGAGATGATGTCGTCGAGGTTCATCAGGATCGACAGCAGCTTGGCCGCGGTCCAGCCCGCGCGCACCTCGACCGTGCGAGTGTTGCCGGTCTTCTTGCTGGTGTGGCTCGACGACAGCCCCAGCTCGATGCCGGCCTGGTCACCCGCCTCGTCCGGTGCGAGGTCCTGCTTGAAGCCCAGCGTCATCCTCGTGCTGTTGGGCTTGGGCGGCGGCTGCTTCTGCTTGGCGAACTTGCGCTGGCGCGGCAACACCTGCGCCAGCAACGCCTCGAGGCTGACCGTCAAGGTCACGCTGGTCGCGTGCTCGACCGCCACGCCCGGCGCGTGGTCGTCCTGGGGCGCCGGACCCTTGGCGGTGTAGATGTGTCCCGTCAGGTTGACGTTGTGGGTGCCATCGGCGAGGGGCTCGATGGGGCTCTTGCCGAGATCGAGCGAGAGGAACTTGTCCTCCGAGATGCCGAAGGTAGTCAGTGTGTCCTTGAACATCGCGTGCATGCCGCCGACCCGCTTGGCCTCGGCCGGCATGGTCGCGTTGTCGGCCAGCTCGTCTTCTTTGATCTCGAGGGCGAGCGAGTTGGTCGCGAGGCGCAGCTCGGTCGGCACCAGGCCAGCGACGTCGCCCTTGGTCACGACGTCGACGAGGTTGCTCCACCCGAACGTCGCGTAGACATGGTCACGCTCGCCGTCCTTGCCGCGCTGGAGCCGCAGGCCGGCGTGGGTCCGCTCGAGGCTGATGCGCTTGTCGGTGAGCTCGCCGCCGACCGCCTTGCCCGCGTTCGAGACCTTCTTGAGGGCGCGGCCGATGGAGCTGCTGGCCGACTTCGCCATCGCGGCGACCTTGTCCTCGACCGAGTCGACGAACCAGGTCGCGACGTCGAGCTCGAGGCCGCGGCGCGACTTGGGATCTTCGCCGGGGGCGACCAGCGCGATCCGCAGCGCGCGCTCGTCGGCGTTGGCGAAGACCGTCGCGCGGTCCGAGCCCAGGCCCGACTGCAGCCAGCTCGGCGAGTCGGGCACCGAGATGTCGGCGGTCGGGTGCAGCCCGCTCACGTCGATGCCCATGCCCACCGACACGCCGCCCTCGGCGAGGTCGAGGCGGGCCTCGTCGGGCACCAGGTCGGCCAGGTCGAGCCCGTCGAAGAACCGCGCCAGTCGCCACATGGCGTGACCGTGCGGCTTCACGTCTTGCTGCTTGGTGCCCTTGTCGGGCTGTGGGCCGAAGCCGATCACCAGGCCGTGCGCGGCCTTGCTCTTGTCCCACAGGATCTGGACGCCACCGCCGAGATCGGGCGGCGCCTTAGGCCCGAGCTTCTGCACCAGTCCGGCCAGCGCGGTCTGCTTCACGTGCATCACCAGGCCGCGGTCGGTGCCCGAGACCGTCGCGAACATCGCGGCGTCCTCGCCCGTCTGGATGAGATCGACGTCGAGGTTGGCGCCCGCGGGCGCGCCCAGCTGCGTGCGCAGCACCGCGGGTGCCGGGAACTTGGCGTGGGCCTGGGTCTTGCCGCTGGGCCGCTGCGCGAGCGTCTGGCCGGCTTGCTGCTCGGGCGCCTGGTGCTTCTCGTCGACGACCTGGCCGTACTCCAGGCCGGCGATCTCGGCGCCCGGCTTGCCGTCCTTGCCACCGGCCGTGACGTGGAACTGCATCTCGACTGGCACGATGTCGGAGGGCTGGAATCCGTCCAGGAGGCTCTTCAGCTGGAAGCCGATGTGGGCCTCGTCGTCCCACAGGCGCAGCACGCCATCGCCGCCCAGCGCGATCTGGGTCTGGCTGTCTTTCTTGACGCCCTGCGGGAACTTGCTCTTGAGCCACTGCCAGGCTCGCCCAAAGGGCTTCAGGATCGTATCGAGGTCGATCTGGAAGCTCAGGTTGTGGTGACCGCCGAACAGGTCGCCCAGCGTGCCCGCCAGGTTGGGCAGGTCGATCGAGATGCCCAGTCCGAGCCCGCCAATGCCGAACACACCAAAGTCGATGTTCGGCATCGAGGGCAGATCGATGTCGAGCCCGGCGAGCAGCTTCTTCAGGTCGAGCGCGGGCAAGGACAGCTTGCCGAGCGGGTTCCCGATCGTGAACGGGTTGCTCGGCAGCCACGACAGCGACAGCCCGGGCAGGCCCGGCATCTTCAGCCCCGAGAAGTCGGGGATGAGGCCGTCGAGGGAGAAGCCCGAAAGGCTGATGTGGGAGGTGAGCCGCGACAGATCCCAGCCGATCCACTGACTGTCGCTGTTCCCGGCGCCCAGCTTGATGCGCATGATCTTGCCCATGAAGTCGAGCGCGCCGCGGCCGATCTTGGCGGCGATGGCGGCGATCTTCGCGGCAAAGCCGGCGATCTTGTCGGCCCCGGCACCGAGCGCGCTGCCGATGGCGTCGACCACCTTCTCGCCCATCGCGCCCAGGCGCTTGAGCTGGCCGAGCAGCGCGACCACGTCGACGTGACCGAGCAGGCCCTCGTTGCCCTCCTCGGTCGGCGTCGCGGTCAGCGACACCACGTTGCTGGCGTAGTACGCGCCGAGGTAGATCTCGTGCCGGTCGTCGTCGACGCCAAGGACGTGCTTGCGGACACTGGCAGCCTCGACCTCGACGCGGCCGATCTTGCCCTCGGGCTCGGTGAACGCGCCCAGCGAGACCCCGGCCAGGCCCGGCGCCTGGACCGTGAGCTCCTGCGGCATCAGCGCGGTGAGATCGGTCGCGCCGAGGAGCGCGCTGATGCGCCAGGCCGCCCGGGCGTAGGGCACCTGCTTGCGGGGATCGGTGGAGGGCTCGCCGAGCTTGATCTCGAGCGCGGCGTCGTCGCCGATGTGGGTGCCGCCCAGGTGCGGTACCGGCTTGGGTGCGCGCGCCCCGTGGCCGCCACCACCACCGCCGCTGCCACTGGCTGCGATCCGCTTGGCGATCGGCGCGGTCAGGCGCTCGACGTCGACCGACAACCGCAGCGCCTCGTCACCGTCGCGATGGCCACTCTTGGCCTGGGCATAGACGACCAGCGTGCCACCCTCGCCGGCGACCGCGACGTAGCCCGTCGCCCCGGTCGCGAGGCCGAGCGCCTCGACCGCGCGGGCCGGGAGGGGGACGTCGTGCTGATCGGCGAGCGGGTTGGCCGGGCGCTTGGGCACCGCCGCGCCGTCGGGGCGATCCTTGGCGGCGTCGGCGGCCGCGGTGCCCTCGGGCACCGCCTGGCCGAGATCGAGGGTCGCGTCCTTGCCGTGGTAGCGCATCTCGACCGGCACCAGATCGGTCGCGTCGGCGCCGTCGAGGAGCCGGCGCAGCGAGAAGCCGAGCATCGAGGTCTCGCCATGGGCGCCGGCGTTGCCGTCGAAGAAGCGGATGACCCCGTCGGTGCCGGGGTGGACCCAGCGCTTGAGCCCGGCGCCCGCGCCCTTGAGCTTCTCGAGGAGCCAACTCGCGGCCTTGCCGACCACGCTGGCGCCGTCGGCGAGCTTTTGCAGCAGCGCCTGGAGGTCGAGGTTGAGGCCGAACGTCGACGGGCCGTCCTTGCCCCAGTCCAGATCAGGCCACAGCTTGCCCAGATCGAGCGCGAAGCCGAGATCGAGCCCCTGGAAGTGCAGGTCGAATGGCACGCTCGGCCGGGGCAGGTCGGGAAATCCCAGCTTGCTGAAGATGTTGCCGACGCCGGACAGGTCGATGTTGAAGGGATTGCCCAGCTTCGGCCACGACAGCCACGGCACGCTGAGCTTGGGGAGCGCGCCCAGCTTGAGGCCGCCGAGATCGAACGACCAGGTCGATGGCCACAGCGCGCCCAGATCGAACCCGCCGCCACCGCCGCCCAGCTTGGGCAAGAGCAGGTGGAAGTCGAACGCGAAGAAGTTGCCCTCGCCGAGGTCGAACTTGAGCGCGCCGCTGGCCCAGTCGAGCACCTTCGTGGCGCCGGCCTTGAGCTTCTCGAGCATCGCCGAGGCCAGGCTCTTGGCCTTCTCGCCGAGCTTGCTGAGCTTGTCGACGAAGAACTGCAGGTTGAGCTCGGCGACGACGCCGGTCTTGGCGCCCGCCTCGGCGAGCAGCGCGATGGCGAGGCGCTGCACGCCCGGCCGGTAGTAGACGATCGCGTGGACCGGCTTGTCGTCGTCGAGGCCGAGCACGTTCTTGCGCAGGCCGGGCGCGGCCACGTCGAGCTCGCCGAGCTGGCCGTCGGTGGGCAGCGCGGTCGCGGCCTTCACCTCCTCGTCGGCGAACTGATCGAGGCGCCCGGCCGCGGTCTGCAGGTGGGCCTCGATCGGCCGCAGGCCGCTGACGTCGCCGCGCCACGCGCTGCGCAGCGCGTTGGCCAGATCGATCACGACGAAGCTGGCGTCGGCATCGGCGCCCCACAGCTGCACCTTCACGCGCGAGCCGGCGAGCGCCTTGAAGCGACCGGCGGCGCTGGCCGCGAAGTCCGGCAGCGTGGGCAGCTTGTCGGCGAGCTGTCCGACAACCGGACCGCCGAGGATCGCGAGGGCCCGCTCGAGGGACACCTTGGCGATCAGCACCTCGCCGGCGGCCGCGACGACGATCGCCAGCGTGGTGCCCTGCAGCGCGAGGTGGAGATCCACCGACACGGTCGGCTCGATCGTGAGCAGCGTCGCCAGCTCCGGCGGCAGCCGCGCGGCCACGACGTGGACCGTCGCCAGCAGCTCGGCCGGCACCGTGCCGCCGCGCTCGAACAGGCCCAGGGCGGTCGGCTTGGCCGCGGCGGCGACGGTCGCGGGGGTCTGATCGCGCTGGACCAGCGCGGTCGAGGCGCGGGCCTGCCCGCCCCCACCGCCGCTCGCATGTCCGCCACCGCCGTCGGCGCTGGTCCGTCCGCCGCCACTGTCACCGCCGCCGCCTGCCAGCTCGCCGAGGATCGGCGCCGCCGACTCGCCCGCGACCACCGCGTCGGCCACGCGATCGGCGTGCTGCTCGTAGGCGTCGCCGACCTGACCCACGCCGCCCTTGAGCTGCACGCCGCCGCGCTGCTGCACGACGTGGGCGGCCTCGTGCGCGGCCAGGTGCAGATCGGGCGGCGCCGCGAACGCGACGTGATCGCCGGCGGCGTAGGCCTGGGCGCCCATCGCGCTGGCGGCCTCGGCGGCCGGGCCACCGACGTGGGCCTGCACGCCGCTGACGTCGTGCGGACCGAAAGCCTGCTGAATTCGATCGAGGTGGGGCAGCCCGCCGCCCGCGCCCTCGATGCCGCGGGCCGCCGCGGCGCGGACTCCAGGCCCTTCGGCGCCGCCGCGGGCCTGCACCGCCAGCCCGCTCCAGGTCGACTCGCGGCCACCACCGCTGCCGGGTGAAGCCTGGGGGCCGTCGCGCCCAGTCGCCACCGCGGCGCCGCCGATCGGCTGCGCGCTCAGCTCCGCGAGGCTCTGCTCGCACAGCGCGCGATACTGGACGACGTCGAGCTCGACCGGCTCACGAGCCTGCCACTGCGGCGTCTTCGTCGATGGCGCGGTGGCGACGGTCGGCGCGACGGTGTCCTGCTTCGTGGAGGCGGTCATGGGGCACCTCCGACGCTAACAGAGCCCTCACCGGCAAGGGGTGGCAGTTCGCGGAGGTTGCCAGTCAGGCCGGAGGCTTGCGCGAGCCCGGGCACATCTTGCCGAGGCCCTTCTGGTGGCTCGCGACCATGCCGCCTTGCAGCGGTCGCAGCTTGCCGCACACCGAGCACACCCCCTCCTCGTCAGCGACCGGCTTGCGGCGACCCAGCGACGGCGTTGGCGCGACCCGGATGGTCGCCTCTTCTTCCACGACCGCGACTGGCGCCTCGACGACGACCACCGCGGGCGCGCCCGGCTTGCCGGCAGCTCGCGCCTTGGCGGCGCGCTCATCGCGGGCGTGTTGCTCTTCGCGCTGGCGCCGCATGTCGTCGATCTTGCCCATGCGGCGAGTGGAGCGCGGATCGACCGCGGCGGGAAGTCCGATCAGTCTCGGAGACTGGGCTCGCGATCCCACAGCCGGCCCTGCTTGGCCGCCTCGACGAACCCGACGATCTCGGCCACCGTCACGTCGACGACGCCGTCATCCCGATCCAGGCCGGCCTTCTTGACCAAGGCGGCGCCCGCGCCCGCGACGCCGATGACCTTCAGGTGCCCGAAGGCGTCGCGCACCCAGTCGCAGGCCGCGCCCACGTCGGACAGCGCCGCGCGATCGATCGCGGCCGGCGCCGCGACCACGGCGTCCCACAGGCACGACGGCGCACCGCTGAGCGCCGCATCGGCGGCGATCATCGTCCCGTCGGCGCCCTTGACGCCGCCGACCTTGGGCGCGATGACCATCAGCGACGCGCCCTCGGCGGTGAGCGCGGCGCGCAGGGCCTCGACCAGCGAACCGTCACTGCCGTCGGTGACCAGCACCGCGACCGTGCGGCCCACCAGCGTCGCCTTGGCGTTGCCGATGATCGACAGCGCCGGGGACGCCGGCAGATCCTTGGGCGCACGGGCCGGCGTGATGGTGTCGGCCTGGCCGGTCATGCCCAGCCGGTCGGCGACCTGGGCACCCAGCTCGGCCGCGATGATGTCGAGGTGGCCGAGCATGCGCGTGCGGATCGCCACCGTCTCGACCTTGGCGAGCTCGAAGGCGAACGCGGCCACGATGTGGCGCTGCTCGGGCTCGGTCATCGAGCGCCAGTACAGCCGCGGCTGGCTGTAATGGTCAGCGAAGCTCTCGGGCCGAATGCGACCCTTTTGGCCATCGTCGGGGGGCGCCGGGAAAGACGTGAAGCCACTGGCACTCTCGCGCGGAGCTTTCGGCGCCAGGCTGTTGGGCTCGTAGGCGACGCGGCCTTTCGGCACCTCCATGCGCATGTGGCCATCGCGCTGGAAGTTCTGCATCGGACACTTCGGCCGGTTGATCGGCAGCTCGGCGAAGTTGGGGCCGCCCAGGCGGCTCAGCTGCGTATCGAGATACGAGAACAGGCGCACTTGCAAAAGCGGGTCATTCGAGAAGTCGATGCCGGGCACGATGTTGGCCGGACAGAACGCGATCTGCTCGGTCTCGGCGAAGAAGTTGTCGGGGTTGCGGTCGAGGACCATCTTGCCGATCGGCTCGCGCGCGATGATCTCCTCGGGGATGATCTTGGTCGGGTCGAGCGCGTCGAAGTCGAGGCCGTCGGCGGTGGCCTGATCGAAGGCCTGGATCGACAGCTCCCACTCGGGGAACTGGCCCTTGTCGATCGCGGTCCACAGGTCGCGGCGGTGGAAGTCGTTGTCGGCGCCCTGCAACTTGACCGCCTCGTCCCAGGTCGTCGACGCGACCCCGACGGTCGGTCGCCAGTGAAATTTCACGAACGTCGACGTGCCGTCGGCGGCGATGAGCCGGAACGTGTGCACCCCGAAGCCGTCGAGGTTGCGCAGCGTCCGCGGGATGCCGCGATCCGACATGGCCCAGATCACCGTGTGCAGGCTCTCGGGCATGAGGGAGATGAAGTCCCAGAAGGTGTCGTGGGCCGAGGCGGCCTGGGGAAAGGCGCGGTCGGGCTCCATCTTCACCGAGTGGATCAGGTCGGGGAACTTGATGCCGTCCTGGATGAAGAAGACCGGGATGTTGTTGCCGACCAGATCGAAGTTGCCGTGCTGGGTGTAGAACTTCACCGAGAAGCCGCGGACGTCACGCGGCGTGTCGACCGAGCCGGCGCCACCGGCCACCGTCGAGATCCGGGCGAACACCGGCGTTGGCTTGCCGGGATCTTGGAGGAACGCCGCGCACGAGTACTTGGCCGCGGCCGGGTAGGGCTGGAAGTAGCCGTGGGCGCCCGAGCCGCGAGCGTGGACGATGCGCTCGGGGATGCGCTCGTGATCGAAGTGGGTGATCTTCTCGCGCAGGACGAAGTCCTCGAGCAGCACCGGCCCGCGCGGCGCACTCGTGAGCGAGTTCTGATCGTCGGAGATCGGGATGCCCTGCGCGGTCGTGAGCACGGCGGCGTCGCCGGTGGCCCGCTGATGCAACTCACCGCCGCTACCGACCTCGGCGTTCGAGGTGGGGGCGGGCTTGCGGTTCGGGGCTGTCGGGGGCTTGGACCTGGCCATGGTGGCTCCTATCTGAATTTGGCAGAGACTTCGAGGGTGGCGTCACCCAAGAGCAGGCGACAGGTCGTGGGCTGCCCCAAGCACCGCGTCGAGGTCCACCGCTCGAACTCCTTGTCGGTCTCGATGGCGTGGAGGTCGAGCCATCCGGTCTTGGGGATCGCGGTCATGCAGGTGGTGCCCGCACCTTCCGTCGACTCGCAGGCGAAGACCGGGTTGTCGACGGTGATCCGGCCCTTCTTCTCGATGCGGATCGTCAGCACCGCGGTCGGCACCCCCGGGTTGCAGGTGCCGGCCACGTCGGGGGCCGCGCAAAAGCCGTCGGCACCGCAGAGCTGGCCGTCGGCGCACTCGTCGATGGCCGCGCAGGTGATCGTGCAGTCGTCGACCTGGGGATCGTAACAACCGGCGGCGAGCGTGAGCAGGGCGACCACGGACACCCGCGCGACTAGAAGGACCATGACGCTCCTGCGACCGCCGCGGTGCGGCTCGGCGTGACGTAGAGGTTGGCGCGCTCGCTCGAGGCGTTGCGGTGGCCGATCGCGTAGAGCACCACGCCGGTGGCGAGGGTGGCGCCGCCAGCGATCGCGAAGCCGATGCCCAGCGTGCTCGAGCGATGGCCACGGGCGTCGACGTCGGCGATGGCGTCCCAACTGCCGCCTTGGTGGGAGAACTCCTCGACCTCGTGCTCGGCGCGGCGCGCATCCAGGGCGAAGTAGGTCGCGGCTCCCAGCGCGGCGACACCGACCACACTGGTCACCAGGCCGGCGGTGCGGAGCTTGCTGTTGTGCTTCGACGACGTGCGCGCGCAGCGCTCGACCACCGGCAGTTGCTCGTCGGCGAGCTGGCGCGCTGGGCCGACTGGCTCGCTGCGCAGAAAGCTGCGGTACGCGCCCGCCGCCGCGGCGCAATCGCCGTTCATGCGGTAGGCCTGCCCGAGGTTGAACAACACACCGGCGCTGGGCAGCAGCAGGTACGCGCCGCGGTACGCCGCGATCGCCGCCTCGTAGTCGCCCAGCTCGTAGTGGCGCTTGCCGAGGTCGCTCTGCGCGCGGGCCTGGTCGCGGACCGCCGGATCGACGCTGCTCTGCGCGCGCGCGGCCCCAGCCGTGACCAGCACACCGACGGTGACAATCAGGAGCGCGACGGGCTTCATCGTCAGTAGGGATCGATGACAGCGTCGGGGTGGAGGCCCTTGCGGGTCGGCTTGGGCGTGGGCTTGGTGGCGACCGGCGCCGCGGCCGCGGGCTTGGTCGCGACGGGCGCACCGGCTGCGGGCACGTCGGCCGCGGGCACGGTCACCACCGGCGCACCGGTCGCCAGGTTGCGCACCGCGCGATGCACGGCCTTGCTGGGCGACGTCACGGGCACGCCGATCGACGGCGCAGGCCCGACGATGGGTTCGGGCTCGGGCGCGATCTCGGCGCTCGGCGTGACGGTCCCGGCGATCGGGGCGTCGGTGGTCGCGGCCGCGACCGGGGCCGGCCCGCCGCCCTTCACGAACATGCGCAGCCCCAGGATGCTCATCACGATCGCCGCCGCGGCGACCCAGCGCCACGACTTCTGCCATCGGTTGGCCACCAGCGCCGGCTCGGCGGGGCTAGTGTTGAGCTGCGTCGGGTCGCGTCCGAAGTCGGGGGTCGCCGCGCGGGGAAAGGCGCGGGGCGTCGCGCGCGGCTCGGTGACCGCGATCATCGGCGACGAGGTGCAACGTCGCAGCTCGGCCCGCAGGTCCATCAGCGTCTCGGCGACCTGGGTGATCGACGGGCGCAGCGACGGCGTCTTCGCCAGCATCGCCAGGAGCAGCTCTTCGAGCGCGGGCGGGATCAGCGGCCACACCTCGTGCGGCATCGGCGGCGCCTCGGTGAGATGCATGACCAGCAGCTCGGCGGCCGAGGGCGCGTTGAAGGGCGCCTCCTCCAGGAACAGCTCGTACGCCACCACGCCGAGCGAGTAGACGTCCGACGCGGTCGTGACGCGCTCGCCGCGGGCCTGCTCGGGTGCCACGTAGCGCGGCGTGCCCACCATCAGGTTGCCGTAGGAGCGCTCGCCGTCGCGATGGACCATCGAGGCGATGCCCCAGTCGAGGAGCTTGACCGACGGACCGCCGCCCAGGCCTAGCTGCGTGGCCGTGGCGTCGACGAGAAAGACGTTGTCGAGCTTGATGTCGCGGTGGACCACGCCGACGGCGTGGGCGGCAGCGAGTGCGTCGCACAGCGGCACCAGATAGTCGATGACCTCGATCGCCGGGAGGCGGCCTTCATCCTGGCGATCGCCGAGGGTCTTGCCGTCGAGCCGCTCCATCACCAAGAAGGGCCGACCGTCGGGCAGCGTGCCCGACTCGAAGATGTCGACGATGTTCGGGTGGGTGACGGTGTTGACCGCCCGCGCCTCGATGAGGAAGCGCTCGGCGTTGTACTCGTCGGTCAGCGCGTGCTGGTGGATGACCTTGAGCGCGGCGCGCTTGCCGATCTCGCTGTGCAGGACCGCGTAGACCGTGCCCATCCCGCCCCGACCGAGCTCCTGCTCGACCCGCCAGTTCCCCACCATGTCGCCCTGCACGAGATCGCCAGGCCGAACCGGTGAGGCGAGGGACTCGGGCTCGAAGTACGACATAGCGGACCCAGCGAATTGCACGGCTCGTGCCCGCGTTGGTGAGGGATCTCAGTGCACCCTGCACCAGTTAGGTGCCTCCCTCGGGCGCGTGCGCTCGCGCGTGGCGCAGGCGCACAGCGGGACGACATCCTGGGGTACCTTCACTCCGGATGATCCGACGCCCCGGCACGATCCTCGGACTGCTGACCGGGCTGAACTTCCTCAACTACCTCGACCGGATGCTGGTCGCCGCGGTGCTGCCGCGCATCCAGTCCGAGCTGCACCTTTCCAACTTCGAAGGCGGGCTGCTCGCGACCGTTTTCTTGCTGGGCTATTTCGTCACCGCGCCGGTGTTCGGTGCGCTGGCAGACCGCGGTCCGCGCAAGGGTCTCATCGCCTTCGGGGTCCTGACCTGGAGCGTCGCCACCGCCGCCTCCGGTCTGGCCGGAAGCCTCCTCGCGCTGCTGGCGGCGCGCGCGGTGGTCGGCATCGGTGAGGCCAGCTACGCGACCCTCGCGCCCACGATCATCGACGACATCACGCCACCCGAGAAGAAGGGCAAGGCGCTGTCGATCTTCTACCTCGCCATGCCGCTGGGCTCGGCGCTCGGCTACGTGCTGGGTGGCTTCGTCGAGAAGCACTGGGGCTGGCGCGCCGTGTTCTTCGTCGGGGGCGGGCCCGGCATCGTGCTCGCGCTGTCGTGCCTCCTGATCGTCGAGCCGGTCCGCAAGCTGCAGACCGTGAAGGTGCGCATCCGCGACAGCGCCCGGGCCCTGTTGCGCATCCCGCATTTCCGCCGCAGCGTCGCCGGCTACTGCGCGCAGACCGCCGCGATCGGCGCGTTCGCGTACTGGGCGCCCAAGTTCCTCGAGACCCGCTACGGCCTCGCGCTCGACAAGGCCAACTTCCTGTTCGGCGCGGTCACCGTCGCGGCCGGCGCGGTCGGCACCATCCTCGGCGGGCAGTGGACCGATCGCACGCTGGCGCGGCTGCCGCTGGGGGCGCGCCACGATGACCATCCGACCCGGGTCGGCTCGAACGCGCTCCTGCGCATCTGCGCGTACGGCGTCGGGTTCGCCACGCCGCTGTGCGCGGCCGCCTTCCTCGCGCCCTCGTCGACGATGTTCTTCGTGCTGGTGTTCTTCGTCGAGGTCGGGCTGTTCCTGGCGACCTCGCCGCTCAACACCATCGTCTTGCGCGCGGTGCCGGTCGAGCTGCGAGCCAGCTCGATGGCGCTGTCGATCTTCGCGATCCACATCCTGGGCGATCTGTGGTCGCCGCCGCTCCTGGGCCTCCTGCAGGACTACTTGATCATCACCGTCGCGATGATGGGCCTGCCGGCCCTGCTCGCCGTCGCCACGTTCCTGTGGTGGCCGCGCCCGAGCGAGGCCCGCGAAGACTTGCCTTCGCCGTAGAGGCGCACTACTCCTCGGCATGCCCAACCGTCTGGCCGGCGAGAGCTCGCCGTACCTGCTCCAGCACCAGGACAACCCCGTCGAGTGGTTCCCGTGGGGCACCGAGGCGTTCGTCCTCGCGAAGAAGCTCGAGCGCCCGGTGTTCGTCTCGATCGGCTACGCGGCGTGCCACTGGTGCCATGTGATGGCGCACGAGTCGTTCGAGGACCCCGAGACCGCGGCGCTGATGAACCAGCTGTTCATCAACGTGAAGGTCGATCGCGAGGAGCGCCCCGACGTCGACACCATCTACATGAACGCGATCCAGGTGCTGGGCGAGGGCGGCGGCTGGCCGCTGTCGGCGTTCTGTCTGCCCGATGGCCGGCCGTTCTTCCTCGGGACGTACTTCCCGCCCAAGGACAAGTACAACCGGCCGAGCTTCACCAAGGTGCTGCGCGCGATGGCCCAGGCCTACCGCGAGGAGCTGCCCAAGGTCATGGAGAACGTCGAGGGGCTGGTCGAGGGCCTGGTCCAGGTCGATCGCCACTACCGCGGCACCGCCAGCGAGGCCGTGCTCGACACCGCGATGCTGGTGACCGCGGGTCGCAAGGTGGCCGAGCTGTGCGACCCGGTCGACGGCGGCCCCAGCGGGGCCCCCAAGTTTCCCTCGACGTCGGCCCACGAGCTGCTCGGCCGGGTGTCGCGCCTCGGCTTCGGCGGCCCGGCCCGCGAGGCGTTCCTGCTGTGGGCCGACAAGATGGCGGCCGGCGGCCTCTACGATCACCTGGGCGGCGGCTTCTCCCGCTACTCGGTCGACGACAAGTGGCTGGTGCCGCATTTCGAGAAGATGCTCTACGACAACGCGCAGCTGCTCGGGGTCTACGCCGACGCGTTCGCGATGACCGGCGAGCGGCGCCACGCCCGCGTCATCGAGGAGACCGTCGGGTACCTGGCGCGCGAGCTGTCGGACCCGGCCGGCGGTTGCTACGCGTCGCAGGACGCCGACAGCGAGGGCGAGGAGGGCAAGTTCTACGTCTGGAAGCCGGCCGAGGTGCGCCAGGCGCTCGGGCCCATCGACGCGCTCCACCTGATGAAGGCCTACGGCGTGACCGACGCCGGCAACTTCGAGCACGGCGCGACGGTGCTGTCGCGCGTGACGGCGCCAGGCCCCAGCTCCGACGAGGCTCACCTCGGCGACCTGCGCGCCAAGCTCTACGCCGCGCGCGCCAAGCGCCTCGCGCCCGGCACCGACACCAAGGTCCTCGCGGCCTGGAACGGCCTCGCGGTCAGCGGCCTGGTGCGGGCCTGGAGCGCCACGGGCTATGCCCCTGCGCTCGCGCTGGCCACGCGCATCGGCGAGTTCTTGCTGGGCGAAATGGTCGACGGCGATCGCGTGCACCGGGTCTACAAGGACGGCGCCACCAAGCTCGACGGCACGCTCGAGGACTACGGGTTCGTCGCGGCGGCGCTCCTCGACCTGGCCGAGGCCACGCTCGACCGCCGCTGGTGGGATGCCGGGGCCCGGCTGGTCGCCGCGATCCGCGCGCGCTTCTACCAAGACGACGATGGCGGCGTGTTCTACCTGACCTCGCACGACGATCCCGAGCCGCTCATCCACCGGCCCGAGTCGCACCACGATGGCGCGATGCCGTCGGGCGCGGCGGTCGCGGTCGAGACCCTGGTGCGGGTCGGCTACGCCACCGACGACGCCAGCGCCCTCGACCTGGCCGAGCGCTACTTGATCCGCCGCCTCGGCTCGGGCGCCCTGGGGCCCCTGGGCGCGGCCCGGCTGTTGTCGGCGCTCGACCTGTTCTTGCACGGGCAGTGCGTGGTCGTGTCCAAGGGCACCGGCGGCGATGCGCTGCTCACGGCGGCCCGCCGCACCTACGCGCCGGCGCGGATGCTGATGGGCCCGTGGGCCGCGGACGCGGTGCTCGAGGGCAAGTCCCCGGTCGAGGGGGTCGCGCGCGCGTTCGTGTGCCGGGGCCCGGTGTGCTCGGCGCCGGTCACCGACGCCGACGCGCTGACCGCGCTGCTCGCCGACGCGCGGTGAACATCGGCGCCTGTCGCCCGTCTCACTCGCCACACCGCGGCGTCGCGCGCCGCCAAAGGTATGCTCTACCAATGATCTCTCCGATGCGCTGGCTTCTCCCGATCTGCGCCGCGGCGTTCCTCGTCGCGTCAGCCCGTCCCGCCTCCGCCGACGTCCCGGTCACCGGTAGCGCCTGGCCGTGGCCCAAGCTCAAGGACTGGCTCGACGGCGCGCCGGTCGCCACCGACACCGCCGGCAAGATCGTCGTCCACTGGTTCTGCAAGCCGAAGGTGGAGGCCTGCAAGGACGACCTCGCGCGCATCTACAACATGCGCGAGCAGGGCAATGTCTACGTCATCGCGTACGTGCTGGGCAGCAAGCGCGACGGCAAGAAGCTCGATCCGGTGCGCGCCGAGGTCGGCGCCGGCGCGGTCGGGTACGGCAAGTCGGTCACCGCGCTGGTGAAGCAGCTTGGCTTCGGCGCCGCGATGCCGGTCTCGGTCGTCGTCGACACCGACGGCAAGGTCGCGCTGATCACCACCACCGGCGACCTCGACCAGCTCGACGCTCGCGACGCCAAGGTCGCGGAGCTGGTGAAGCGCGTCACCGAGTTCACGACCAAGACCACCGGGCCCACCACGGTCCAGAAGGTCAACGCCAAGTTCGAGCTCGCCGTGCAGATCCAGCTCTCCAGCTGGCTCGCCTACAACAACATGATCCCCGAGGTCTTCATCGCGACCCTGCCGCCCGACGTCACCTGCGACGCCAAGATGAAGCGCGGCCAGGACGTCACCGTCACCGACCGCACCATCACTGCCAAATTCATGTGCGCCAGCGCCGTCAAGGGCGCCTACGAGCTGCGCGCCTCCCTCCGCTTCGGCTACGACGCCCCCAACAAGGCCACCGGCGTCGGCGAGGACACCGTCAGCTGGAAGTTCGAGGTCGCGCCGTAGTCCGATCGTCGGGACTTCTCCTCGACGCGCGCTCACCGCGCCGGCCGCCCGGTGGATGGGCCGGCGCAACGCCAGGGAGCACTCCGGCCTCCTCGACAGGGATCCCTATGGGCGGCGGCGGCAAGCATGGCTTCGAGCCGCACGCGACCCACTGCTGCCGCTTGCCGCAGGCGCTGGAGGTGATCTTCGCGCCGCGGGGAACCCGAGCGTCGGGATGGCTCGAGCGGGACCCCGGATCAGCGTGGAAAGGTCTGGACGCTCCGCGTCCGCTGAAGGTCGCCGAAGTCAACGACGTGCCCGTCGACTGAACCTGAGGCACTTGATCAGCCCACCCTCGCAGACTCCGGTCTGCGCGACCGAGCACTTCACGGCTCGCCGCACGCCCCGGCCGCTCGAGGCGGCGACGAAAAGGGCGGCTAGCGGCGCCACTCGCGCGCGGGCGCCGCCGTGGTGGCACGGGCCTCGCAATCTCCCGCCGGCTCGGCGTCCATCCCCGCGCATTCCGGTACCTCCGCCCTTCCACACCACGGCCCCGTGGCTGACGAGTCGGGTCTGGACGCTCGCCGTCCGCTGAAGGTCGCCGAATTCAACGACGTGCCCGTCCACTGAACCTGAGGCGCTTGATCCGCCCACCCTCGCGGCCTCCAGGCGATCGATGACGAGCGTGCCGAGGCCGTGCCGGGCCCGCGAGGTACAGGCGCTGCGATGGCCGCAGACCTGAGCGCTGACAAGCGGGTGCGGACTACGTCGTTTCGCACGAAGCGCGGCCAAGAGTCGAAGCCCATCGTCTGCACGCTCAGCTTGCGTTGAAGGGCGCCGAATTCAATCGCGGCCGGGTGAAGGGGTCCTGCGCGCTGTCAGGTGGCCTGCTAGCAGGGGCGAATGGCGGCGGTGACTGCGCGGCGTGGCGAGGTTGGCAAGCGCGGGCAGCGGCAGCTGTCACTCGAATCGGAACGCACTCCGACCGGACGCGGCGGGTGGCGGCCCGGGGCGGGTCATCCACGCGGGCGTACCACGGCGTCGCACGCGCCGCGGCCGAGGTTCGCGGCCAGCGTGCCGCAGCACGTGACGTTGCGGTTCGCGCCCGGTCTGCGATCGATCCGCACCGGCCGCGCGGTCGGCGTGGTGCGGTCGGTGTTCGTCGCTGGCGGCCAGCGCGACGACTTTCGCGTCATCCACTTCAACGTGCTCGGGAATCATCTGGACCTCGTCGTCGAGGCCCGCGAGGAACAGGCGCTCACGCGCGGCATGATCGGGTTGAACACGCGCCTCGCGCGCCGCCTCAACGGGCTCCTCGGCCGACGCGGTCGGTGCTTCGACGCCACAAGGCCGCGAACGCAGAACCTTCGCGTGGTCGGAGGACGGCGCAGTCCGCGCCGGGGCGCACCGGTCGACGATCAGCGGGCGCGGAGGTTCGAGCGGCCTCGGAGGCCCGAGCGCAACGCTGCGCCAGTCTCAGCGCAGGTGGGCGATCTTGACGCGGGCCCAGACCGGCTGGCGGTCGGAGGCGAGGTGGCCGTTTTCGGCGAGCTTGTCGAAGATGGTGTAGGCGGAGGCGAGATCTTCCTCGGCGTTCTCGAGCTGGGCCGGCGTGGCGCGGGCACCCAGGCCGCGGACGGCGCGAGCGCGCAGGAAGCGGGCCTCGGCGGCGAGCATGGTCCACACCGCCGACTCGGGTGACGCGGCGACCGCCACCAGGCTCTGCACGACCGCGCGGTCGGCGTCGGCGAGGGCGTCGGCTGCGCCGCCGCGGGTCAGGCGCAGATCGCCGCGCAGGATGAGCCCGCCGACCAGCGTCTCCTTCCACTCGAGGTTGACCTCGTCGTCGGCGACCAGCTTGGCCGCGCCGTCGATCCCGCGGTCGACCGCGGCCAGCGCGTCGGTGGCGCGCCCGGCCTTGGCGTGGACCCGCGCGACCAGGATCTCCGACTGCGCCAGCTCGTTGCGCAAGCCCGCCTGATTGGGGCTCGCCGTGGACAGCGTGGTGCGGGCTTCGCGCGACGCCAGCGCCGAGGTCAGCGCCAGCTCCTGCTCGCCGGCCAAGAGCTCGGCGTAGGCGATCTTGCCGTCGGCCCACGCCACCAGCCGTCGCCACAGCGGGCTCGTCGGGTCCTTGTGCAGGAGCGCGATGCGGATCGCGCGCGCCGCCGCGTACTCGCCGAGCGCGCCGCGATAGTCGCCGCGCCACACCAGCGCGTCGGCGAGCCGGAAGTGGATGCGCGACAGATCCATCTGCCAGCTGGTGTTGGTCGGATCCTTGGCGGCGAGGATCGTGTGGTTGGCCAGGGCCTGGTCGAGCAGCTCCGTCGCGTTGCGGGCGTCGCCGCGATCGATGAGCGCGTAGCCCCAGTTCGACAGCACCAGCCCGCGCTCGCGTCGCCACGCCGCGTTGCCGGCATCCTTGCGCAGCAGGGTGTCGAGCATGCCGAGCGCCTTGCCGTAGGTCGCCTCGGCCGAGCTGATCTTGCCCAGCTCGTGCTCGAGGCCGGCGATCTGCGTCCGCGCCCGCACCAGCTCGATCTGATGGCCCGTGTTCTCGGGATCGGCGGTCGCGATGTCGTTGCGTAGCTGCTCGCAGGCCCGGTACTCGGCCAGCGCGCCCGCCGAGTCACCCCGGGCTTGCAGCGTGCTGGCGATCTTGAGGTGGCTGCTCGCCAGATCGGCGTGGGCCTCGACGTCGGGCTTGCCGTTCGCGTTGTCGACGACCCGCTGCCGGGCCGCCCGCGCGGCCTGGTACTCGTCGAAGGCGTCGTCGGTGTCGTTCTGGTTGCGCAGCACGTCGCCGATGAGGTCACGCGCGTTGGCGCCGCCCAGCAGCGCGCGGCGATCGTCGGGATCGCGGCGCAGCACCTCGTCGTAGTGCACCAGCGCGGCGCGGTGGGTCTCGATCTCGGCGGCGTACTCGCCGCGCGCGTGCTGGACCCGGCCGATCTCGACCAGCATCTCGGCCAGCTTGTGGCGGCGCTCGGGCCCGCGGGGATCGTCGGGGCGGCGGGCCAGCAGCTCCTCGAGCTGCTTCCTGCCCTCGGTGAGCGACACCAGCGCGGCCGCCTGATCGCCGCGCTCCTCGTCGGCCTGGCCCAGCGTGTAGAGCGCGACCGCGAGGCGCTCGTGATCGCCATCGTCCATGCCGGCCGGCGTCGCGGCGATGAGGCGGTAGTAGTCGCGGACCTGCGCGCCGATGCCGGCCAGCAGATCCTTGCGGCCGATCTCGCCGAGCCGGGTGCGGAAGTCGGAGATCAGGTAGTCGACGACCCCCTCGGCTGCCGCGCGTCGCTGATCGGCGAGGCGACGCTGGGCCTCGGCGCGGTCGCGCTCGACGACGATACGGCGCAGCGCCAGCGTGCCGAGCACCGCGAAGGCCAGCACCGCCAAGCTCGCGATCGCGACCGCGGCCTTGTGCTTCTTGACGAAGCGCGCCACCCGCTCGCGCATCGTGTAGCGGTGCGCGGCGACCAGCTTGCCGGTCTGGAAGCGGCGCAGCTCCTCGGCCAGCTCCTGCGCGGTCGCGTAACGATCGCCAGGCTCGTGGGCCATCGCGCGCGTGACGATCGCGGTGAGATCGGCGGGCGCGTCGGGGGCGCGGACCGCGAGCGGCGTGACCGTGCCCTCGATGGCCGCCGCGATCACGTCGGTGGCGGTCTTGGCCGCATAGGGCGGTGCGCCCGCCAGCAGGTGATAGAGCATCGCGCCCAGGCTGAACACGTCGGCGCGCTCGTCGACGGTCTCGCCGCGGGCTTGCTCGGGAGGCATGTACGCCGGCGTGCCCATGACCGCGCCGGCCATCGTGAGCTGCGGCCCGTCGGAGTCGGCGGGCCGGGCCAGCGCCCCGCGGGCGCCGCGCTCGCGGAACGTCGGCGCGCCCGACAAGGTGTCGCTGTCGTCGTCGAGATCCTTGGCCAGGCCCCAGTCGATGACGACGATCTCGCCGAAGTCGCCGACCAGCACGTTGGCCGGCTTGAGGTCGCGATGCACGACTCGCTTGGAGTGGGCGTACGCGATCGCGTCGACCGCGGCGGTGATGGTCGGCAAGAGCGCGAGGCGTTGCTCGAGGGTCTTGGCCGCCGCGATCACCTGATCGAGCGGCTTGCCGGCCACCAGCTTCATCGCGAAGAACGGCTCGCCCGAGGGCCAGCGCCCGGCCTGATACACCGGCACGATCGCCGGGTGCTGGAGCCGCGCGGTGATGAACGCCTCACGCCGGAACCGCGCCGCGTTCTCGGTGTCGGCGTGGAGCAGCTCCTTGAGCGCGACCGGTCGCCCGAGGATGCGATCATGGGCGGCGACGATGCGGCCCATGCCGCCGCGTGCGACCTCGCGATCGGCGACGTACTGTGCCGGGTTCACCAGCGGCAGATCGTCGGTGACGTCGGCCAGCTCGGGTCGCGGACCTCCGCTCGACGCGACGGTGTCCTGGTACGACTCGATCTCGATGCGGCGCCGTGCGGTCGACGGACCGGCCTCGGCGGTGGCGGGCCGGCCCTCGAGCGCGGTGGTCGCCTCGCGATCGGCCGCCGTCGGCGGGCCGCGATCACCGGTGGTCGGCGCGATCGTGGCTGCGAACGCTTCCGGATCGGACCCGGGCGGCTCGCCGGCGCTCATCGTGCGTGCAATGTAGCCCCGATGGCTTCGTCACTCCACGTCGTCCGGGCCGGGACTGGCCCCCTGCTCGTGCTGGTCCACGGCAGCGCCACCGATCATCTGACCTGGACCATCCAGCTCGCGTCCCGCTTGCCGACGAGCTACCGCGTCGTCGCGTACGATCGCCGCGGCGCCGGCGCGTCGCCGCTGCCCGACGGCGTGCCCTGGCTGTCGATCGAGCAGCACGCCGCCGACCTCGCCGCGCTCATCGACGCCGAGGGCGGCCCCGCGATCGTCGCTGGCTCGAGCTGTGGTGCGGTGGTCGCACTCGAGCTGTGTCGGGGTTTCCCCGAGCGGGTGCGCAGCGCGGTGCTCATCGAGCCGCCGCTGCCGCCGGCCGACGACGTCACGCTCGCCTCGGTCGAGTTTCTGGGCGAGCTCGACCAGCTCGCGCGCGAGGTTGGCCCCACCGCCGCCGCCGAGGGTTTCCTGCGCACCGTCTTGGGCGAGGAGGCCTTCGCGCGGCTGCCCAACGCATTTCGCGAGCGCAGCAGCCGGCAGTGGCCGCAGATCCGTGGCGACTGTCAGGCCCTCGCTGGGTATCGCGTGCGCTACGGCGAGCTCGGCGCGATCGCGACGCCGATCCGGCTCTTGGGCGGCGCGCGTTCGGCGCCGTATTTCCGACCGACGCTCGAGGCGCTGGCCGCCGCGCTCGGGAACGCGACCCTGGCGATCGTCGCCGGCGGCGGACACATGTTGCACGCCGAAGCGCCCCGCGCCTTCGCCGAGCACGTCGACGCCATGGCCGGCTAGCCGCTTGCGGGATCGGTCATCGTCGGGCAGATTGCGCGTCCGTGTCCGCCCCGTCTCCGACTGTTCCGACTCGCGCCGTCATCGCGGCGGTCAAGCTCCAAGGTGTCGACGACGCCACGTTCGCGTCGTCGATCGCCGAGTTCCGGCGCCTGGCGTCGACGCTGGGTTTGCAGGTGGTGGGGACGGTGACGCAGCGGCGCGCCAAGCTGGCGCCGGGCCAGGTGTTCGGTGACGGCAAGCTCAAGGAGCTGGCGGCGTGGACCGGCGGGAAGGGCGAGATCGCGGCGTATCAGAAGCCGGGGACGAAGCCCCGGCGGCCGGGGGTGAAGAAGACGGACGAGGACGAGGACGAGGACGACGAGGAGACGGACGAGGACGACGAGGCGTCGGAGGCCGAAACCGAAACCGAAGCCGAAGCCGAAGCCGAAGCCGAAGCCGAAACCGAAACCGAAGCCGAAACCGAAACCGAAACCGAAGCCGAAGCCGAAGCCGAAACCGAAACCGAAACCGAAACCGAAGCCGAAGCCGAAGCCGAAGCCGAAACCGAAACCGAAGCCGAAGCCGAAGCCGAGACGGTGACCGAGACGGTTATCGACGCGGAGGCCGAGGCGGTCGTCGGTCCGCCCGATGGCGAGCTGTGTACGGTCGTGCTCGTCGACCACGACCTCAGCCCCACCCAGCAGCGCAACCTCGAGCGCGTGACCGACGCGGAGGTCATGGACCGCTCGTCGGTGATCTTGGCGATCTTTCATCGCCACGCGCGCACTCGCGAGGCCCGGCTCCAGGTCGAGATCGCACGCTTGGCGTACCTGGCGCCGCGGTTGCGCGAGTCGGGCGGCGGCGGCGATCGCGTGCGGGGCGGTGTCGGCGGCAAGGGTGCCGGCGAGTCCAAGCTCGAGCTCGACCATCGCCGGATCCGCGACCGCATCGCCGAGCTGCGGCGCGAGCTGGCCACCATCGAGGGCGGCGCCAAGACCCGACGCGCGCGCCGCGACGACGCCCGCACCGTCGCGGTGGTCGGCTACACCAACGCTGGCAAGAGCTCGCTCATGCGCGCGCTCACCGGCAGCGAGGTGTACGTCGCCGACAAGCTGTTCGCGACGCTCGACACCACGGTGCGCATCCTCGAGACCCGGACTCGGCCGCCGATCCTGCTGTCGGACACCGTCGGCTTCATCAAGAAGCTGCCCCACGATCTGGTGGCGTCGTTCCGCTCGACCCTCGACGAGGCGTCCAACGCCGACCTGCTGCTCCACGTCGTCGACGCCTCCGACGCTGCGTTCCGCGATCACATGGCCGTGACCCGCGACGTCCTCGGCGACATCGGCGCCGACTCCGACGAGCTGCTCGTGCTCAACAAGGCCGATCGGCTCAGCGACGATGAGCGCGCCACGCTCGCGCTGGCCTTCCCCGACGCGGTCATCATGTCGGCCAAGGCGCCCGACGACGTCAGCGCGCTGCGCGAGAAGATCGTCGAGCGGTTCGCCGGCGCCGCGGTCGATGCCGAGCTGTTCGTGCCGTGGGCCCGCCACAAGCTCGTCCACGAGATCCACGCCCGCTGCCGCGTCCTCTCCGAGACCCACGAGGACGACGGGACCCGGGTCGCCGTCCGCGCCCCGTCCGGCATCGTCGCCGAGCTGCAGGCCGAGCTGTCGGCGAACTGAAGTTCTTTTTTCGCGGGACGTTTCGCAGCCAGCGCCTCTACCAGCGCATGACCGTAAAACACGCTGTTCTCGGGGTCGCGCTGGTCGCGGCGCCCCTGCTATTCATGACGTCTCGCGCCGAGGCGATCCAGATCAACGTCAGCCTCGAGGACTGTGAGCCCAATCCGCTCGACCCCGACGGGGCCCAGCTGCTCCGGCACGCCCAGGCTGCCGCCGAGATCTGGATGCGGGCGCTGCCCGCCGACGACAGCACCGTCTACAACATCGACATCTGCTGGGACCACTCGGCCCACGAGGAAAGTAGCGACGCCACGCTGGGCTCGGGCTGGCCGCCGCCGTGGTTCGGCATCTGGATCGAGCTGGCGCCGCCGCAACCGTGGTTCTTCGACCCCGACCCGCTGCACAGCACCGCCTACAACATGAAACAGACGCTGTTTCGTGATCTGAGCATGCCCCAGCAGCAGTCGTTCTTCGAGGACGACGCGCCGCCCCAGCTCCTCGAGGTCGGCTTCACCGGGCTGCCCGCGGCCACCGGCGATGGCCCGGCCGCCGTGAACAAGATCGATCTGCTCACCGTCATCGTCCACGAGATCGGCCACAAGCTCGGCATCAACTACGCCTGGGGCGAGGACTACGACATCGAGTCGTGGCTCATCGGCGGCTTCTCCAACACGGACATCGTGGCCGAGCTCGATCACCTCGCGTGTCTGCCCGCCGTGATGTCCTCTCACGTCCCCACCGGCCTCCGCAAGCTGCCGTCGGCGGTCGACCTGTTCGCGCTCGTCGACGACGAGGACTACACGTCGATCCGCCTGCAGCGCATGGACCTGCTGGGTAACGCCTTCAATATCCTTCCCGAGATGTGGGACAACGCCACGAACTGGGAGGGCGGCGCATTGCCGAGCTCCGAGACTGACGTGTTTCTGCGCAAGAAGGCAATGGTGTTTGGCGATCAGCACGCGGGCACGCTCAGCCTCGGTTTCCCGTTCGACCTCCCCGTCGACCAAGGCCTCTCGCTCGAGCTCGTGGCCGGCGCGCAGGTCTCGGTGGCCAGCCTCGCCTCGATCGCGCCCACCGAGCGCGCCAGCATCAACGTCGCCGCGACCCTACAGGCCGATTCCGTCGACGTGCACAGCGGCCAGGTGATCCTGGTCGGCGGCGATCTCGTCGTCGACGCCTTCTTGCGGCTGCTGCCGGTCAACGGCTTCGACGCCCCCAGCCTGGTCGGCCACGGCATCGTCGCCGTCGGCGCGTCGCTGTGGAGCCAAGGCGACCTCATCGCCGACGACATGGGCACCGGTGAGCCGCTCCTGGTCGACACCAGCGTCGGCACGCTCGACCTCGACGCCGGCGGCACCGGCGTGGGTCGCGTCTTCGCCGAGAAGGGCGACGTCACCTTCCGCAATGGCATCACCGGACCGTTCAGCGGGTTGATGCAGATCGGCGGCGGGCGCCGCGTCACGTTCGGCGCCGACCTCACCTTGCAGAAGGGCGGCACGCTCGCGCTCGTCGCCGAGGCGCCCACCGTGGCGACGTTCGTGATGGCGCCCGGCCCCCACGCCGGCCTGCTCACCGCCCACGGCAGCGTCAGCGTCGACGGTCACGGCGCGGTCGACGCCGCGCTCCGACTCGCCGGTGACGGCAACTTCGTGTTCGCGCCCGGCTCGCAGCTCGACCTGCGTGGCTTCACGACCTACCACACGGCCACCTGCGCCACACATGGCCAGGGCACGCTGCGCCAGCTCGGCGACGCCGAGGTGACCTTCAGCGCCGACCTCGACGTCGACACCTTCGACATGGACGGCGACGGCACCACCCGCACCACGATCGCACCCAATGCCCAGCTCACGATCGCCGCGCATCACCTCGGCGACGACGACCGGTTCCACGGCACCGTCGACAACCAGGGCGGCTGGCTGACCGTGCACACCACCGAGGCCACCAGCGGCAGCGATCAGCCCTGGATCGTCGGCCAGCACGGCGTCGTGCGCCTCGACTCGTCGAAGGTGGCGGCGGTCGTGGCCGGCTCGAACGTCACCCTCGTCGACCGCGGCCACGTGGTCGGGACGGGCACCTTCGCCACGGACCTCCTGAGCCGCGGCGGCATCGTCGAGCCGGCCGGCGTCGACGGCGACCCCATCGGCGTCATCTCGACGGCGCTGAAGCAGAACTACTCCCAGGGCGGCGACGCCGAGCTGTGGATGGACCTCGTCACCGGCAAGGCTGGCAAGCGCAACGACCTGCTGAAGGTCACCGGCACCGCCTGGCTAGGCGGCTGGCTGCGGGTCACGCTCATCGGGCCCGAGCCCAAGCTCGGCGAGTACTTCGACGTCGTCGTCGCGCGCGACCTCGTCGGCACCTTCAGCAACCTCGACCTGCCCGTGCTCACCGACCTGGCGTGGGACGTCCAGTACCTCATCGGCGGGCCCGGCGGCGTCGACGTTGTCCGCCTGGTCGTCGTCCCGCACCCCTGAACCGAACCCCGGGCTCACGCGCCGACGCCGGACCGTCTCTTTCGCGCCGATCGCGCCACGCGATCAGGGGGTCGGGGTGGGCTCGTCGCACGCGCCGTCGACGCCGGTCGCGAGCTGCGCCTCGGCCCAGGCCGCGCGCCGCCGACAGACGTCGAGGTTCACCGCGAGCGGGGACGCCGCGGCGGCCCCGCCCGGGCTGGCCAGCTCGAGGCACGAGCTCGCGCGGCGGCGCAGGTTGGCGAGCGCCTCGCCGTAAGCGGCAGGGAGCGTGCGCTCGCACCCGCTCACCACCGGCGCGCCCAACCGCAGCTCGGACAGGTAGCGCGCGCGGGCGTGAGCCTCGACCAGCTGGACGGCGGTGACGAACAGGTCGCCCTCGGCCGGGGCCATCGAGGCGGTGGCACTCGGCGCACCCGCGGTGATGGCGGCCTGCCAGGCCGTGATCGCGTCGTTGAACGCCGCGAGATCGAGCGGCGCGCTCTGGTACCAGCGGGACCACGCCGCCGGGTCGTCGTCGCGCGCGATGGTCGGTCGCCCGGCGTGGGCGAGCGCGTCGACCCACAGCTGGAGCACGCGGATCCGATCGCGCACCGCGGGCGGCGCGGTGTCGAGTGCCCGCGGCCACACCACCACGTCGTCGAACACCGTCGCGGTCGAGGGCGTCGGCTGGTTCGACGGCGGGGCCGTCACCGGTCGCCGCGTCGCGCAGCCGAGCCCGAGCAACCCGGCCAGCGCCGCCGCCCGCACTACGACGTCACGCCGCGGCGGGCCCGGTCGCGCGGACGCCAGTCGTCGACCACGTCGCGCGGGTGCATCGGTCCGTCGAAGGTCAGCCGGTAGGCCGCGTCGAAGTCGGTCGACCCCGACGTGCGCACGAAGATCGTCTTGCGGTTGTAGGGCAAGAAGAACATCAGGAACGGGAAGAAGTTCTTCACCATCACGAGGTCGGCCTTCCACAGGTCGAGCCCGACGTCCTTGTAGAACGACGGCCGCATCACCATCGCGGGCCCCTCGGTGACGACCAGCCGGACGTGATCGATCGCGAGCACCGCCGTGCGCAGGAAGCCCTTCTGATCGAGCTTGCGCACCAGGGTGCCGCGCACCGCGATCGGCGCGCCCGACGCCGGATCGAGCGATCCGCCCACGGTGGTCTCGAAGCTGGCGCCCTCGGCGATCGGCCACAGCCGCTCGATCGCCGCCGGGTCGCGGACCGCCGCGTAGGTCAGGAGCCCGCCGTCGTCGGCCAGCATCGCGCGCAGCAGATGCGTCGAGTCGCCCGGCGCTCCCGCGGTCACCACGTCGGACGCGTCGGACATGGTCACGACGCCGAGCTTGCGGCGCACCGTCGCGGCCCGCGCCGCCCGCAGGCCGTCCTCGGCCGACGAGAAGGCCGGCGGCAGCTCGTGGCGGCGGGCCCAGCACATCTCGGCCAGCTCGTCGGCCAGCCGCTCACAGGCCGCGGCCTCGCCGTACGCGAGCGTCGACCAGCCCAGCGCCGGATCGTCGTTCCACGGGTGGCACATGAACGTCGACACGCTCAGCACCTCGCGCTTGCGTTCGGCCTGCGCCATGCGCCGGAACACCGCGCGCATCGGCGCGAGGAAGTCGATGGTCTTGCCGCCGCCCAAGAGCATCGGCAGCGTGCGCCACGCCACCGCCGGTCGGTCGCCATCGAGGATGCCGAGGAGCAGCTCGGTCGCGCGCCGACCCACGCGCGCATGATCGCGGTGCGGGTTGGTCTGGTAGCCGACGATGGCGTCGGCGGCGGCGATGCGCTCGCGGGTCAGGTTGCCGTGCAGATCGTGGCTGGTCGTGACCGGCACGCCGCCCGCCGCGTCGCGCGCGATGCGCAGGAGCTCGGTCTCGGGATCGCGGAGGCCCTCGACGCCCATCGCGCCATGCAGCGCCACGAACACGCCGTCGGGCCGGGCCGCCCGCAGGCCGGTGGCCAGCCGATCGCACAGGGCGTCGAAGCAGGCGCGGGTGAGCTTGCCGCTCGACGACGCCCACGCCGACAACACCGGCACCGGCTCGGCACCGGCCCGCCGACAGGCCTCGACGCAACCGGCTAGCTCGGCCTTCTTGAAGAAGCCCTCGAGCTCATGGCCGCCCTTGCTCACCGCGCGCAGCAGGGTGTCGCCCGTCAAGTAGTGCGCGCTCTCGAAGTCGACCAGCTCGGTCGGCACCGGCGACAGCGCGTTGGTCTCCTGCATGATGCGCGCGAACGCGATCTTCTTCATGACGGCCGCCGCCGCAGGGCGCCCCGCAGCGCCGTGACCTTGTCGAGCACGCGGTCGAGCTGCGGCCCGTAGCGCTCGAGCACCTTGCCGACGAGGCCGTCGCTGGCCGCGGCGTTGACGTCGGGCACGACCACGCCCGGCATGTACATCGCCTCCATCACCTTGGCGACCGAGCGCTTCACCAGGCCGCGCATCGGGATCTTGGCCATCATCCCGTACATCGGCGCCGAGCCCGAGCGGACCAGCGACGGGTCGCGGCGCAGCTCGTCGACCGCCGCGCCGACGTCGGCCAGGTACTCGTCGACGATGGCGAGGTGGTTCGCGGTGCAGGTCAGGTGGATCGCCGCCGGGTGCTGCATGCGATCGACCGACCAGCCCCGAGCCTCGAGCTGGTCCGCGATGGCGTAGACGTCGGGGCCGCCGGGCAGCGAGCGCCAGGCCACGATGGTGGTCTGGCCGGCGCCGATCAGTGCCAGTCCCGCAATGGCGCTGATCCCGGCCCGGAGGCGGTCGGCGGCCGCGAGCGCGTCGCGGGTGAGCTCGAGATAGCCGTCGGCGCCCAGGCTCATGAGCGCGGTCCACGCGGTCGCGATCGGGCCGCCGGGGCGGGTGCCGATCATCGTCGGCGACACGTAGATGCCGCCGGGAAAGTCGGCCGCGACGAAGAACTGATTGCGCATCTCCGCCATCGAGCGCCACAGCAGCACCGACGCGCCCTTGCCGGCATAGGCGTACTTGTGCAGATCGGCGCTGATGGACGTCACCGCAGGCACCCGAAAATCCCAGGGCGCCAGGGGCCGGCCCAGGCGCTCGATCCAGGGCAGCATGAAGCCGCCGACGCAGGCGTCGACGTGGAGGGGCAGGCCGTGGCGCTCGCAGACCGCGCCGATCTGGGCGATCGGATCGATCACGCCGTGCGGGTACTGCGGCGCCGAGGCCACGACCGCGATCGTGCTGGCGCCGATGGCGCGGTCGATCGCGTCGGCGTCGACGGCCTGGTCGGCCCCGACCTCGACCTTGCGCAGCCGCACGCCGAAGTAGTGCGCGGCCTTGTCGAAGGCGGGGTGGATAGTCCGCGGCACCACCAGCTCGGGCCACCGGATCCACGGCCGCTTCCGGCGGGCGCGGTCGCGATAGGCCGCCACCGCGACGAGGATCGACTCGGTGCCGCCCGAGGTCACCGCGCCCACGGTGTCATCGCCGCCGTTAAGCAGGTCGGCCGCCATCTGCGTGATCTCGGCCTCCATGCCGCGCAGGCTCTGGAACGCCATCGGGTTGAGCAGGTTGGCGCTGGCGTACAGCGCGTGGGCGCGCGCCAGCAGCTGCGCGTGCGCCTCGCCCGCGTGATAGACGAGCGAGAACACTCGGCCCCGCTTCCAGTCGGTGTCCTTGCCCTTGCGCTCGGCCAGCTCGGCGAGGAGCTCGTCGGCGTCGCGGCCGTGCTGGGGAATGCGGGTGCGCATCACGGGATCAGCGCGCCGCCGCCCAGCGTCGCCTCCACGGACACGGTGATGATGTTGTTGCCGCCGCTGCCCTTGAAGTTGGTGGGTGGCAAGGTGAGGCTGGCCTCGGTCGTCGGGATGTCGTACCAGTAGTGGATATACGTCGCGGCCAGACGATAGCGGCCAGCCTGGTAGCGCACGCCGCTGTGAAGCCCGTAGTGCGAGAAGGTGGGCTGATCGAACGTCACCGTCTCCTTGGGCGCTGGCGTCTTGTCGTAGTGCGTCCCGAGCATGAGCTCGAGGCGGGGCGCCTGGCGCAGGTCGTGGACGCGCACGCCGCCGGCCAATTGCCAGGAATCGGTGTAGTTCTTGGGCGTGCGCAGCTCCTGCGCGAACGGGATGTTGTTGAGCTGCGTCAACGACTCTTTGTAAGAGCGGTAGAGGTAATAACGCGTCTCCAGGCCAATCTCGACGTTCGGTGAGACGTCGTAGTTGGCACCAGCCAGGAACGTCCACGGCAAGACCAGCTTGGTGATCGCGAAGCCCTCGAGCTTGTCGCCGGGCGACGAGGCGTCGTCGCTGTAGGTCACCGTCACCGGCCCGACGATCTCGGGGTCGACGCGGCCGATCACGGTGGCGCCGACCGTGAGCTTGGGAAGCGGCCGGGCGAACACGCCGGCATTCCAGGTGAACGCCCAGTCCTGGCCATCGATGACCAGCTCGGGCTTGGTGCCAGCGAGCCCGGACAGGTCCTGGCGCTGGCCGCTCGGGCCGGTGATGATCGGGAAGAAGTACCGCTTGCCGTGGATGCGGACGTTCATGACCCCGGCGCCGGCGCCGATCGCGAGCTTGGGCGTGAGCTGGTAGGCCAGCACGCCGGTCACGGTCGGCGAGATGATGTAGCCGTCGATCAGGTGGTAGCGCGTGACGTCGTTCTCGCTGAACTGCGCGCCGGTCCCGTTCGACACGTAGGCGCCGATCGCCGCGAAGAGCTTCTTGGGCAGGATCTCGGCGGACAGGGTGATCATCGGGATCGCGCCGACCGCGCGGGTCGGCCGCGTCGTCGGGTAGTAGCCGTCGGCATCGACCGGCGCGTCGATGAAGCGGTCGCTGTCCTGGTACGGCCGCAGCTTGAACTCGGTGTCGATGAGCGACAGCCCGAACGTCGCGTACAGGTGGATGCCGGGCAGCAGCGTGAGCCCGGCCGGGTTGTGGAAGATCGACGACGGCTCGTCGGGCCGGCCCACCACCGCCGCCATGCCGGTCCGCCGCGCGCCCACCTCCGGGATCCCGAACCCTCCCGCCTCCGCGATCGTGGACGAGGTGAGGATCGCGGCGACGACGGCGGCGTACAGCTTCACCCCGCCAGCATCGACCGCGCGCCCTCCAAATACAATCCACCCCGTCATCCGCGACGCCGCGACCGGCGACTCAGCGGCGCGGCCTCATCTGTCGCACCATCTCGGTGACGGACCGCAGCTGTTTGCGATCGAGCTCGCGCGCCAGCTCGGCCAGCTCGTTGACCTCGAGCTCGACCAGCTCGAGGGTGCGCCCGCCCTGATAGACCGACCGACCTGCGCGAGCACCCCGGGGCGCCGACAGGCCGCGCGGCTCGGGGAAGAACGCCGCCACCGACACCTGGAGCACCTTGGCGAGGGCGTCGAGGGTCTCGAGCCGGGGGCCGCGCGCGCCGGCCTCGAACTTGACCAGCGAGCTGAGCGCGACGTCGGCCTGCTCGGCGACCTGGCTCTGCGTCATTCCGCGATCGTTGCGGAGCGCCTTCAGTTGGCGCCCGAGCCGACGGTACATCTCGGGCAACGGGTCGCGCGGCATGCTCGGCCCCGACGGTGCCGCGAGTCGCGGAACTGTTGAACGGACCCCTGGTCCTGGTAGCACCAGCGGTGCTGGTGCGAGGCCCGGCTCAGCGCTTGGCGGCGCGCTTGGCGGCGCGAGCCGGGTAGCCGGCGAGGACCAGGACCTCGTCGACGTCGCCGCGGCGCGTGGGGTCGGAGTTGATGGCGCGCGGGCAGCGGACCCGGTCGATGCGGAGGCCGCGGTAGAGCGAGCGGATGAGCGGCGTGTCGCTGTTGGACAGCACGACGGCGCAGCCGCGCTCGGCGAGGGTGCGGACCAGGACCGACAGCGTCTGTTGGTCGGCCGGCCCGAAGCCGTCGCCGGTGTACGACGTGAAGTTCGACGTCGGGTTGACCGGGTCGTAGGGCGGATCGAAGTAGACCAGGTCGCCGGGGCCGGCGTCGGCGACCGCGTCGGCGTAGTCGCCGCACAGGAGCGTGGCGCGGCGCAGCTGCTCGCCGGCGGCGCGGATGGTGTCGGGGTCGCAGATCGCCGGGTTCTTGTAGCGACCCATCGGCACGTTGAAGCCGCCGCCCCGGTTCACCCGCCACAGCCCGTTGAAGCAGGTGCGGTTGAGGTAGATGAACGTCGCGGCGCGGTCGAGGGGCGACCACGACACGCTGCGATCGTTCCAGCGCGCTCGGGTGTCGTAGTAGTGCGACTCCTCGTGGGCGGCCTTGTGCAGCGCCAGGCGACGGATGACGCCGTCGGGATCGCTGGCGACCGCGCGGTACATCCCGATCAGGTCGGCGTTGCGGTCCGAGAGCACCGCAGCCTGGGGGCCCAGGTGGAAGAACACCGCAGCGCCGCCGGCAAAGGGCTCGAAGTAGCGGCCGTAGTCACGAGGCAGGCGGCTGATGATCTCGGGCATGAGGCGGGTCTTGCCGCCGACCCACTTGATGACCGGCGTCGCGACCGGCGGTGCCACCAGGACTCGCGGGGTGACGCGCGGCGCGCGGGCGACCTTGGGGGCCGCGATCGTGGGGCGAACGAGGCGCGAGCGCCGGCGGAGCGATGCCATGCCGGCATCCTCGTGCCCACATGCCGCCGGGTCAAAAAACTGGAGTGTTTACGACTATTTAACTATGAACATCGATAAGTAAATCGAGATGTTGGCCAGGCGCTCTCCACACCTTCCCGACGCCACTATCCACAGCTTCTCCACCGAGCTGTGGCTCCGGCCTCCGCTGAACGTCTTCGGCACTCGCGCAACGCCTCAGCGGCCTCCGCTGAACGTCCAAGCAGGCCTCCGCTGAACGTCCAAGCAGGCCTCCGCTGAACGTCCAAGCAGGCCTCCGCTGAACGTCTTCGGCACTCGCGCCACGGCAACCCGCCCGATCGCGTCGCGGTTGCCCGCGCCACGCACCGGGCTCTCAAATCAAACGCTCAGAGACTCGAAACCGAGCCGTAGGCCTGAGTCGCCGGGTCGTAGTCGACCAGCACGCCCGTGGCGTTGGCCGACTGGGCGATGCGCAGCATCTCGTCGCGGTTGCCGCGGACGACCATGCGGGGCTCGGCACCTTCGATGCCCTGGCTGATCAGGAACTGCCGTGCTTTCACGACGTTCTTGAAGCCGAGCAGGTAGGTCGTCGTCTCGCCCGACCTCGCCATCATCGGCACGCGGCCATCGGCGTCGGCCGTCGGCAGCTGGTCCTCGTTCTGGATGAGGAGCACCCAGAGGCCGTCGAGCACGCTGCCCGGACCGGTCGGAACGAGACCGGTGTTGCGCTGAGCGCGGGGCGGCGGAGGGGTGGTCGTGGGGCGGCGGTTCGAACCGCCCGGGCCACCCGGGGTGTGAGTCTCTTGCATGTAGCGGAACTCCAGTGGTTTTCGGGGCCTGTGTGCGGTTTTTCGACAGAATTGTCAAGCCAAATTCTTGCAACCAGATGAGAAGATCGAGTCTTGACGAGGGGGGCAGTCCCCCCCAGAGTCCTGGCCATGGGTGCGGCTTCACAGGAGTCCGACCGCTCGGTGCGCGGACGGCTCCGGCTGCCGGTCATAGCAGCGGCGGCGACTAACGCAATCCCGGCCGGGTTTCTTACACCCGGCGGGGATCTGGTCGACGGTTTCGCGCGGCCGGTTCGCTACCTGCGGATCTCGGTCACCGACCGCTGCAACTTCGCGTGTACGTACTGCGTTCCGGAAGATGGCATCGAGCACCAGCCCCGGGCCAGCCTGCTCACGTTCGAGGAGCTCGAGCGCATCGTCGGGGTGTTCGTGGGCGTCGGCGTCGAGCGCATCCGGCTCACCGGCGGCGAGCCGCTGGTGCGCGCTGGTATCGTCGACCTGGTCGCGCGTCTCCAGCGCCAGGTGCCGCAGCTGGTCATGACCACCAACGGCCACCGGCTGCCCGAGCTGGCCGGTCCGTTGGTCGCGGCCGGGCTCCACGGCGTCAACGTCTCCCTCGATACCCTCGAGCCAGCGCGGTTCGCCCGCCTGACCGGCAACGGCGACCTCGGCCGCGTCGTCGAGGGCATCGACGCCGCCCGGGCCGCGGGCCTCGAGGTCAAGCTCAACGCGGTCGCGCTGGCCGGCGAGAACGATCGCGAGCTGGCGGCGCTGTGCGAGTTCGCGTGGAGCCGCGGCGTCGCGATCCGGTTCATCGAGCACATGCCGTTGTCGAGCGGTGCGCTCTACGAGGCCAGCCGTGAGCTAGCCGCGGCGACCATCCGCGCCGAGCTGACCCGCGCCTTCGGTCCGCTGGTGGCGGCGGCCCGCAGCCGCGGTGACGTCGGCCCCGCGCGCTACTGGGCGCTGGCCCGGGACCCCCGGCGCGAGGTCGGGATCATCTCGGCGATGACCGAGCACTTCTGCGACGATTGCAACCGGGTGCGCCTGACCGCGGATGGTGCGCTCCACGCCTGCTTGGGCCACGACGACGCCACCAGCCTGCGCGATCTGCTGCGCGGCGGCGGCTCCGACGACGATCTGCGGCGCGCGATCGCGTGGAGTCTCGCCGGGAAGCGAGCGGGTCACGAGTTCCAGCGCACGGGGGCCGGAGGCCCCGGGAAGCATATGATCGCCATCGGCGGTTAGAGCCGTCGATGCCCTCGACGACCCGGCTACGTCACCGCAACTGTTCGAGAACTACCGGTGACGGCCCGGCGCGGTTGCGGCAACGAACCACAGCACTTGGGCCCCGGCGGTTGGCCCGTGCCATGCTACTCAAGTTCGCGGACGGACGGGTCCGCCTCGATTCGTTCGCCCTTTGCCGCGGCTCCGCCGCGCCTGCTCGTCTCACAAGGAGCGTCCCGTGAAGCAAGCCACCCTGGCCAAGATCATCCTGACTGCCGCCATCATCGTGGGAGGCGCGGGCTTCTTCTTCTATTCGTCTCGCGGCCACACGAGCTACTACAAGATGGTCGACGAGGTGGCCGCCGCCCCCGACATCTGGGATGGCAAGATCCTGAAGGTCCACGGCTGGGTCGAGGCCGGCTCGATCCACGAGGCGGTGCAAGACCAGGAGATGCACCGCTCCTTCGTCCTCGAGCACAAGGGCCGCCGCATCCTGGTGAAGAACACCGGGCCCAAGCCCGACACCTTTCGCGACAAGGCCGAGGTGGTGGCCGAGGGCAAGATCGTCCTCGAAAACGGCGAGCCGGTGCTGATCGCCACCAACCTCATGGCGAAGTGCCCCTCGAAGTACGAGGGCGCGAATCGCGAGAAGTTGTTCAAGTGAACGGCGAGCTTCCGACCTCTCCGATCGCGATCGTCGGCGCGATCGCCCTCCTGCTGTCGTACCTGCTCGCCGCGGCCACCGCGTTCCTCGGCATCGTCGGCAACGCCCGCAAGAACCCCCGCATGGTCTCGGCCTCGGTGTGGGGCATGTACGGGTTCTTCGCGATGATCGCCGTGACCTCGGCGCTGCTGGTCTACGCGTTCCTCACGCACGACTACACGATCAAGTACGTCGCCGCGACCAGCGATACCTCGATGACGACGGCGTACAAGATCACCGCCTTCTGGGGCGCCCTCGACGGCTCGCTCCTGTTCTGGGTGCTGGTCCTCGCCGGCTTCTCGACGGTCGCGATCATGACCAACGCGCGGCGCCACCGCGACATGATCGGCTTCGTCGTCGGCACGATCATGGTGGTGCAGCTGTTCTTCCTGACGCTGCTCATCTTCGACAAGGATCCGTTCGCGACGTTCCTGACCTCGCCGCCCGCCGATGGGCAGGGCCTCAACCCGCTCCTCCAGAACTACTGGATGGTGATCCACCCGCCGTCGCTCTACATCGGCTTCGTCGCGGCGACGATCCCGTTCGCCTTCGCGATCGCGGCGCTGGCCTCGGGCCGCCTCGACGATCTGTGGCTGTCGTCGGTGCGGTCGTGGGCGCTGGTCTGCTTCTTCTTCCTATCGTTCGGCCTCATCCTCGGCGGTCGCTGGGCGTACGAGGAGCTGGGCTGGGGCGGCTATTGGGCCTGGGATCCGGTCGAGAACGCCGCGCTCATCCCGTGGTTCACGACGATCGCGTTCCTGCACACGGCGGTCATCCAAGAACAGCGCGGGATGCTGAAGGTCTGGAACCTGATGCTCATCATCCTCACGTTCTTCTTCACGATCTTCGGCACGTTCATGACGCGCTCGGGTGTCGTGCAGTCGGTGCACGCGTTCGGCGAGGACAACGACCTCGCCCTGCAGTTCATCGTCTTCATGGTCTTCTTCCTGATCATCAGCCTCGGGCTCTTGATCTACCGGCTGCCGCGCCTGCGCTCGAGCAACCGGTTCGAGTCGTTCATCTCGCGCGAGGTCGCGTTCCTGCTGAACAACTGGATCCTGCTGTCGTGCGCGTTCTTCGTCCTGTTCGTGACCATGCTGCCGACGATCACCGAGGCGCTCTTCGGTGAGCGCATCACGATCGCGTCGGCGTTCTTCAACCGGTGGATGACGCCGCTCGCGCTGGCGCTGTTGTTCCTCGCCGGCGCGGCGCCGCTGCTGGCTTGGCGTAAGACCACCGGCGAGCGCCTGCTCGCGCAGTTCATGTGGCCGACGCTGATCGCGGTGCTGACCATCGTCGGCCTCGCGGTGTTCGTGCCGGCCTCGCGCGCGCTGACGCCGATCCTCACCGACCAGCTGCGCTTGCCGGTGCCGCTCGCGACCTTTGGCCTGTGCGCGTTCACCTTCGGCAGCATCGCGCAGGAGTTCGTCAGCGGCGTCCGGGCGCGCTCGCGCCAGACCGGCTCGGACCCGTTCACGTCGCTCATCGGCCTGGTGCTGGTGAAGCGTCGCAAGTACGGCGGCTACATCATCCACCTCTCGATCGCGGTGATGTTCGTCGGCTTCACCGGCAAGGCCTGGGACGCGATGGTCGACCGCACGATCGAGGTGCCGGCGATGCAGCTCAAGGCCGACGGCAAGTCGGAGGTCGCCGCGTCGTTCAAGGTGCGTGGCTACACGTTCGTCTACGAGGCGCTCGAGCAGACCGCCGACGACAACAAGATCGCGACGACCGCCCACGTGAGCCTCTACCTGGGCAAGGAGCGCCTCGAGCTCATGCACCCGGCGCGCTGGAGCTTCCGCAAGGGCACCGAGCCGACGACCGAGGTGGCGATCCACGAGCGGCTCAACGAGGACATCTACGTGGTCCTCACCGGCTACGACAGCGACAGCCACATGGCCAACTTCCGCATCTACATCAACCCGCTCATCAACTGGCTGTGGATCGGGTTCGTGTTCCTGTTCTTCGGCGTGGCGATCTGCCTGATCCCGCAGTTCGTCGTCGACATGGTGTCGCGACGACCGGCGACGCGCACCGCGCGCGCGGCCGACGTGGCTGGCGTGCTGGTGCTGATCGGCGCGCTGGTCGGGCCCATGGTCGCGGTGGCGCGCGCCGATCAGGGACCGCCAGAGGCGATGACCCGCGTCGCCCAAGCCGCCGGGGCGCCCCAGGAGCACGCCGACGCCGAGGTGCGTTCGCGTGGCCACGCCGACGACGCCGGCTGGGCCCACAAGTTCCGGCCCGACACGCCGCTCGCCGCCGACCTCATGCACAACCTGGTCTGCATGTGCGGCGGGTGCTCGCGCGAGACGCTCTTTGACTGCAAGTGCGGCTTCGCGGCGATGGAGCGCAAGAAGGTGCTCGAGATGCTGGCGCCGTACGACCAGACCACCGACCGCGGACGCATCGAGGCGCGGCAAGCGGTGGTCGGCGCGTTCGTCAAGCAGTACGGCGGCGAGGACGTGCTGGCGCAGCCGCGCTCGAGCCTGACCTGGATCGTCCCCTACGCGGCGATCGCCGGGGGGCTCATCGTCCTGGGCATCATCGGCAGTCGCTTCGCGCGGCGCGGTCGCGCTGGGGTGGCGGTGCCGCCCAAGGCCGAGGACGAGCACTACAGCGACAAGCTCGACGACGAGCTGCGAGATCACGATGCGTGATCGCTCGACCGCGGGCGGCCCGCAGCCGTCGCCGTCGGCCGGGTTGCCGACCGCGCGGGCCGTCGGTCGCTCGGCGGTCCCGTCGTGGGCTATCGCGATCGCGCTGGTGCCGCCGGGCTGGATCTTCATCGCGCGGGCCCACCGCTGGCACCTGACGCCGTCGGTGGTGGTGATGTGCCTGTGCTGGCTCGCGTTGGTGGGCGCTGGCTACACGATGGTGCGGGCCGCCGCCGCGATACTCGATCACGCCGGCGACGACTGGTTCACGATCTCGGGCTCGCGCGACGATCTCGAGCGCGAGAAGCGCGGGCTCCTGCGCGCGATCAAGGACATCGAGTTCGACCGCGATACCGGCAAGGTGGCGGTCGCCGACGCCGCCGCGCAGATCGCGCGCTACCGCGGGCGCGCCATCGACGTGATCAAGGCCCTCGAGCAGGGCCGCGGTCTCACGCCGCGCGAGCGCATCGTCGCCGAGCTCAAGGCGCGCGCCGAGATCGATGGCAAGGCCGCCAAGGCGGCGCAGAAGCTGGCGAAGGCGAAGAAGAAGGCCGACCCCAAGGTCGAGCCGGACCCGAAGGTCGTGACGATGCAGCCCAAGACCGAGCCGGTGGCAGACCACGACGACGAGCCAGCGCCAGTCGCGGCCGAGACGATCGCGCAGGAAGCCCAGGCGGCGAGCGAGTCCCGCGACGCGCGCGCCTCGGTGGAGGACGCGTCGTGAGGGGCCGCCTCGCGACGATCCTGGTGGCCAGCCTCGCGCTGGCTGCGCTGACTGCGCCCGCCGGGTTCGCGCAGCCGGCCGCGGCGGTCGGCAAGCCGCTGCCCGACTCGTCGATGCGCGACGGCACGCTGATGGTGCGGGTGATCGCCGGCGATCGGGCCAAGCCGGTCACCGGCGCCGACGTGACCTTGACCATGGTGCCGCCCAACGGTGCGTCGCCGCCCACCACCCAGGTCGCGCGCACCGACGCCGAGGGTCGGGCATCGTTCACCGACATCCCCGAGGCGATGCTGGTGAAGCTCACGACCGCCGGTGCCGACGGCACCGCCACCGCGTCGACCCAGTTCGCGATCCCACAGACCGGCGGCCTGCGGGTCCTGCTCTCGACCGTGCCGATGGAGGACGCTGGGCCGCCGATGGCGAGCGGCCAGGGCCCGATGACGCCGCGGATGATGAGCGGGCAGCCGCGGCCCGAGGCCGCCGACGCCCGCGACGCGATCACGGTCCGCATCAGCTACGACGACTTCAGCGACGCCAGCTCCTTGGCCGGCGTGCCGATCGCGCTGGTCGGCTACAAGCATGACCAGACCGTCACCGGTCGGATGGGCGTGACCGACGCCGCCGGGCGCGCGGTGTTCCAAGGCGTCGACGTGCGGGGCGCGACTGCGTACTTCGCGGTGACCCAGCTGCCGCGCAACGGCACGACCGATCGCGTGACGTCCAATCCGATCCTCATGAACGGCGAGAGTGGCGTCCGGGTGATGCTGTCGGCCGACAAGCGGGCCTCGACCTCGTCGCCCCTCGACGATCTATCGCTCCTCGAGAAGCAGCCGAGCAAAGGCTCGGTCACGCCGGGGCAGGTCCGCGTGATCTTGTCGGGTGCGCCCGAGGCGGCCGGCGAGGTCGAGCTGGTCGACGCGATCACCGGCGCGGTGGTGCAGACCGTCAAGAGCGGCCCGCCGCTGCTGGACTACGACACCCGCAACGGCTTTTTCAGCGCGGCCGTCGTCGACGTCGCGCTGGCGCCCGGCACCCTGGCGCTGGCCCTGGCCCGCGACGGCAAGCCCGCGGCCGGCGTGAGCGTGTGGGTGAGGCCGACCAGCTCGACCGAGCGCAAGCCGGCGCCCGACGCGGTCGCCGACGCCACCGGCGCGGCGACGCTCACCAACCTGCCGGTCGGCGTCGAGCTCGAGGTCGTGGTCACCCAGGGCGACGACGCGATCGTCCGCCAGACCTACACGCTGCCGGCGGCCGGCGGCCTGCGCTCGACGGGCACGCTGACCTGGCGCAACGGCGGCGAGGGCGGCGCGCGGTTCGTCGCGGTCGCCAGCGGCCCCGAGCACACCTACTTCGTGCGCTACGTGTCGATCGCCACGGCGCGCGGTGGCCTGTTGTACCTGTCGGCGCCGTTTCAGCTCACGCCCGAGCGCGGCGCGGCGGTGACGGTGCGCGTGATGCCGCGCGTGATGTTCTCGTTCAGCCTCACCAGCTGGATCGACGACGCCTTCCTGGGCGTGCGCGGCCAGTTCACGATCCGGAACCTGTCGTGGGCGCCGTTTTTGGCGACCCGCGACGGCCGCCCCGACGAGCTGTCGATGCCGCTGCCGCACGGGTTCAGCGGCGCGGTGGTGCGCGACGAGTTCCAGGAGTTCGTCGGCGTGGATCCCTCGAAGGGCTTCGTGATCCGCCGGCCCATCCCGCCGGGCGGCTACGAGTTCATCGCCGGCTTCTCGCTCAAGGTCGACGACGGCACCGTCGCCTGGGACATGCCGCTGCCGCTCGGCGCGTTCGAGAGCGGCATCGAGATCAAGCGCCAAGGCAGCGACATGCGCGTCGACCTGGGCGGGGTGCGCAACCTGTCGGCCGAGGAGGCCACCGACGAGCGCGGCAGCTTTTTCGTGATCTCGCCGATCACCATCTTGCCCGGCAAGAGCATGTACTTCGAGCTGAAGGACCTGCCGCGCGATGCGGCGTGGCGGCGCTGGTCCAAGGTCGTGGTCGGCCTGACCGTGCTCGCGGTGATGGCGCTGATCGCGTTGCTGTCGCTGTGGCGGCCCCGTCGCGACGCCGCGCCCGAGGCGCGCTTCGAGGCGCTGCTCGACGAGCTGGCCGCCCTCGAGGCCAGCGGCGCCGAGCCGGCGCGCCGGGCCGCGCTCATGACCCAGCTCGAGGCGCTGTACCGCCAGGCCGGCCCGCAAGCGTCGCCGCGGTCCCCGGTCTCCGACGAGCCCGGCTCGGGCTGATCGTGGCGCTGTCGACGATCGAGGTCGCCCGCGTCGGCAAGCGATTCGGCGAACACCGCGCGCTCGCCAACGTCGACCTCACCCTGGCCGCCGGCTCGGTGTGCGCGCTGCTGGGCCCCAACGGGGCCGGCAAGACGACGCTGCTCGGCATCCTGTCGACCTTGGTCCGACAGACCTCCGGCGAGGTCCGCTACCTCGACGGCGCGACCGCCCGGCCCGTCGACGACAGCCTGCGCCGCGACATCGGCCTGCTGGCCCACAGCTCGCTGTGCTACGACGAGCTGACCGCGATCGAGAATCTGACCTTCTTTGGCGCGCTCTACGGTGTCGCCGACGTGGCGGCCCGCGCCACCGAGCTGCTCGACGAGGTCGGCCTCGAGCCGCGGGCCCGCAGCCGGGTGGTCCGTACCTACTCGCGCGGCATGGTGCAGCGGCTGGCGCTGGCTCGCGCGCTGCTGGCGCGGCCCTCGCTGCTGCTGCTCGACGAGCCCTTCACCGGCCTCGACCGTGGCGGCGCGCTCGCGCTGGGAGCGCGGCTGGGCCGGGCCAAGGCCGAGGGCGCGATCGTGCTGTGCGTGACCCACGATCTGGAGGCCATCGCCGACGTCACCGACCACGTCGTGGTCCTCAACCGCGGCAAGCTGGCCTGCGACGAGCGCGCCGCCGCCGGCTTCAGCTATGCCGCCCTGCGCGAGGTCTACCATCGCCATGCCGAGTGAAGCCGTCGGTTGTGCCGCGAGCGCGGCGCGTCGTACAACGGCTCCCGTGAGCTTCTTCCGTCTCGTCGCCACCGTCGCCGGCAAGGACCTGCGCGTCGAGCTGCGCAGCCGCGAGATCCTGTACACGATGGCGTTCTTCGCGGTGACGGTCGTCGTCATCTTCTCCTTCGCGTTCATCAGCGACAAGCGCGTGATCGTCGAGGCGGTGCCCGGCATCGTGTGGGGGGCGCTGGCCTTCGCTGGCACGCTGGGCCTGGGCCGGGCCTTCGACCGCGAGCGCGAGGGCGACACCATGCGCGCGCTGTTGCTGTCGCCAGCGCCCCGCCTGGCGATCTTCTTGGGCAAGAGCTTGGCCATGGCGGTGCTCATCGCGGTGGTCGCGATCGTGATCGCGCCGGTGACGGCGCTGCTCTACAACCTCGAGCTGGGCGCGAGCTGGGGCCCGCTGGCGCTCACGCTGGGCCTCGGCGTGGTCGGCATCGCGGTGGTCGGCACGGTGTTCGCGGCGATGCTCTTGCGGGTGCGGTCGCGCGACGTGCTCTTGCCGGTCGTGCTGTATCCGATCTTGATTCCGCTGTTCCTGGCCGGCACCCGCGCGACGGGCGCGCTGCTGGCGACGCCGGCCTCGACCGACGAGGCGTGGTTCTGGATCCAGTTCCTGGTGGTGTATGACGCGCTGTTCGTCGTGACCGCGCTGTGGACCTTCGAAGCCCTGGTGATCGAATGAAGCGATATCTGGTGCCGCTCCTGGCCGTGCTGGTCGCCTGCGGACTGGCCTGGTCGATCTACAACATCTTCTACGTGGCAGAGCTGGAGGCCACGCAGCTCTACTGGAATCAGAAGATTCTCTATTTCCACGTACCGTTCGCGTTCATGCTGTTCGCGGCGGTGTTCGCGTGTGGCATCCCGGCGGGGATCTATCTGAAGACCCGCAATCCGCGCTTCGACGACATCGCCAATGCGGCGGCCGAGCTGGCGGTGGTGTTCGGCGCGGTCGTGCTCATCACCGGCTCGGTGTGGGGGCGCGCGGCCTGGGGGGTGTGGTGGACCTGGGAGATGCGCCTGACCACGTCGCTGCTCTTGTGGCTGGTGATGGTGGGCTACGTGCTGGTGCGGCGCTTCGGCGGCGCCGGGGCAGAGCGCCTGTCGGCTGGACTGGCAGTCTTCGCGATGATCGACGTTCCGCTGGTGTATTTCTCGGTGAAGTTCTGGAACTTCTTGCATCCCAAGGCCGAGGTCGCGAGCACGCTCGTCGGCACGATGAAGACCACGTTCCGCATGAGCTCACTGACCATGATCGGCTTGTTCCTCCTCCTGCTCGTCGCGCGGGTCGCCCAGGCCCGCGGAGAGCGCCAGTTGCGGGAGCTGCGCGAGCGCGGCCTCGACGCCGGGATCCTCGAACCGTGAGCCTTGCCATGCCCAACCTCCGTCCGCTCCTCGTCGTCCTCGCGCTCGTCATCGGTAGCGGCGGGGCCGCGGCCCAGCCTGCGCAGTCGACGCCGCCCGCCGCCCCGGCCGAGCCCTACCACTCGCCGATGCGCGAGCAGTGCGGCCAGGAGCTGCGCAAGGACTTCGACTGGCAGGCCAACATCACCGACGTCTACGAGGTCGTCGCCCACGAAAAAGCCGCGGCCAAGATCCAGCGCAACGAGCGCCATGTCTTCATCGCGTACGGCGTGATCTGGGTGCTGGTCGCGCTCTTCGTCGGGATGATGTGGCTGCGCCAGGGCAAGCTCAACGCCGAGATCAAGCGCCTCGAGGCCGAGCTGCGCCGCATCGAGGACGAGGACCGGAAGCGCCAGGACCAGGCCAAGCCGGGTAAGGGCGCGGGCGACCACGAATGACCTTCGCCCACATCTTCTTCATCCCGATGGTGGTGCTGGTCGGGATGCTCCTCGGTTTCATCCTGGGCGCCCGCGCGACCCGCAACGCGGTCGATCTGCAGCTGCGACGCGACGCCGAGCGCGACGCCGCCCGGGCCGTCCGCGCCGCGCGAAAATCGTGAGCCCGACGCGCGCGCGCCGCCGTTGGCGACCTCAGTTGGTGGGGGCGTCGCTGGCGCGGGGCACGCGGCGCGGCCCGGCGATGGGCAGGCGGACGTAGAAGGTGGAGCCGACGCCGACGGTGCTGTCGAAGGTGAGCGCGCCGCCGTGGGTGTTGGCCACGATGCGCGACGCGATGGCGAGGCCCTGGCCGGTGCCGCGCCCGACCACCTTGGTGGTGTAGAACGCGTCGAAGATGCGATGGCGGATCTCGTCGGGGATGCCGGTGCCGGTGTCGCCGATCGAGATCACGACGTCGTCGCCGTCGACGCGGGTCGCGACGGTGAGCTTGCCCCGACCCGGCGTCGACTGGGCGCGATCCTCGATCGCGTGCGAGGCGTTGACGATGAGGTTGATGAAGACCTGGCCCAGGTCGCCGACGTAGCCGAGCACTGGCGGCACCGGCTGGAGGTCGAGCTCGAGATCGGCGACGTACTTGTAGCTGTTGCCGGTGACCTGCAACGTGTTGTGCAACGCGCGGCCGATGTCGATCGGCATCAGCTCGCGCGGCCCGTTGTGGGTCAGCTCTTTCATCGAGCGCACGATCGCGGCGACCCGGCTGATGCCGTCGGCCATGCGGGCGGTCGCGATCGGGACCTGCTCCTCGAGGTAGGCCAGGTCGACCGCGTCGGCCAGCGCGTCGAACCGCGCCGCCATCGGATGGTCCGCGACCGCGCTGCGCAGGTCGCCGATCAGCTCGAGCACGCCGGTCACGCTCTCGCGCACGAACGCGAGGCTGTCGCCGACGAACTGGATGGGCGTGTTGATCTCGTGGGCCACGCCGGCCGCCAGCTGGCCGATCGCCTCGAGCTTCTGGGCCAGGCGCAGCTCGGACTCGACCTGCTCGCGCTCGTGCATCTCGGCCGAGAGCCGCAGGTTGGCGGTCTCGAGCTCGGCGGTGCGAGTCCGGACCGCCTCCTCGAGGCCGTGCAGGTGAGCCTGGGCCTCCCGCGCGAGCTGCCACTTGCTGGTCAGCGCGTGGACGCACTGCACGACCTCGATCGGATCGAATGGCTTCTTGATGATCAGCAGGCCGTCGCGCTCGCCCAGGCGCTCGCGCAGCTCGTCCCACGAATAGTCGGAGAACGCCGAGCAGATGACGATCTGCAGCGCAGGATCGACCTGCCACAGCCGCTCGATGGTCTCGAGGCCGTCCCAGCCGGGCGGCATGCGCATGTCGACGAAGGCGACCGAGTAGGGTCGGCCCTCGGCGTGCGCGCGCAGGACCTGGGCCAGGCCTTCCTGACCTTGCCCGGCGGTGTCGAGCTCGAAGCAGGCGCGGGCGCCGTTGGGGAGCGGGACGTCGAACAGCTCGGCCGCGAGGGCGTCGAGCTCGACGGTGGCCGCGCTGGCGGCCCGCGGCAGGATCTTGCGGAAGTCCTCGAGGATGGATTGGTTGTCGTCGACGACCAAGATCCGGCGTTGTGGTTCAGTTGGCGACTGCATCTGACACCTTCGCGAAGGAGGCGGGCAGCGCGAGCGTGAAGCGCGCGCCGTGACTGAGGCCAGCGCTAGCCACGGTCAGGTGGCCGCCCAGCTCGGTGGCAGCGTTGGCGGCGGAGTGGAGGCCGAAGCCGTGGCCGTCGACCTTGGTCGTGAAACCGTGCTGGAAGATCTTGGCCAGCAGCTCGCTCGGGATGCCGATGCCGTTGTCCTCGACGGCGAGGGTGATGGTGCCGGCGTCGCGGGTCAGGCTGATCCCGATGCACGGGGCCGCGCAGTCGCGCACCGCATGGCGCGCGTTGGCGATCAGGTTGACGACGATCTGCAGGACCCGGTGGCGGTCGGTCATGACCGGCTCGAGCGGCTGGTAGGTCTTCACGACCGCGATCTGGTGGTCGGCGGCCGAGCCCTGGACCATGGCGAGCGCGGCGTCGATGACTGCCGGCAGATCGGTCTGTTCGCGGAGCGCGGCGACCTTGGTGTAGGCCTGCTGAGTGGCGACGATGGTGGCGATGTGATCGACGTGGCGGCTCACCGACTCCAGCTCGCGCTGGACCTCGGCGTTGTCGGCGGCGAGCTGGCTGGCGAGCTTCTCGAGGTACGTGGGCAGGAGCGCGCCCTTGGCGGTGGTGAGGAAGCTGGCCAGGCCGCCGGGGTGGTCGTGGTAGAGCGCGAGGCTCTTGCTCAGCGCCTTCACCTTCGAGGCCCGGACCTGGCTGGTCATCACCGACACCGAGGTGTTGATGCTGTTGAGCACGTTGCCGACGTTGTGCAGCACGCCGGTCGCGACCTCGGCCATGCCGGCCATGCGCGACACCGTCAGCAGCTCTTCACGCATCTCCTCGGCCCGCGCGGTCGAGCGCTGGCGCTCTTGCTCGCGCGAATCGAGATCCCGCGACATCTGGTTGAGGTGAGTCTTGAGCTCGCCGAGCTCGCCGGTGTCCGGGCCGTCGAGCTGTTCGGTGAAGCAGCCGCCGGCGACCTTCCCGGAGAACCGCATCATGCGGCGGATCGGCTCCACGAAGTCGCGCGAGAACCGCAGCGTGTACGCGAACGCCGCGATCCAGACCAGCGCGGCCACCGCGGCGAAGCCACGGGTCCAGGTGCCGACCCGATCGACGCGCGCGGTCGAGTAGCCGACCTCGACCCGGCCCAAGACCACGCCCTCGAGGCTGACCTCGGCCCAGGTGGCCAGGCCGCCGGGGATCGCGTGGGGCGTCAGCGGCTCGCCCTCGGTGTGACCGACGATCCGGACGCCATGGTGCAGGACCTCGTGACCGTCGGCGGCGTGGATGTCGATGAAGGCCAGATCGGGATCGGCGATCAGCCGCTCGACCACCTCGCGCACCATCGCGGGATCTTCGGCGGCCAGCGGGACGTCGAGCTCCATGCGCAGGAGGTTGGCGGCGTCGAGCGTCTTGACCCGCAGGTAGTCGTGCAGGGTGGGGACGATCCAGCGCTGGAAGCCGAGGTACGCGCAGGCCAGGAGCAACCCCAGCGCGAGCAGCTGGATCGCCGACGCCGTGATCATGCGGCGGCGCAGCCGCATGTCAGCGGGCTCCCAGCGGGTAGCCGGCTTGGCCGGGCAGGTCGCCGTCGATCGCGATCACCTTCACGCCGCTGGTGACCTGGCTGGCCGGCAGGTAGCCGATCGCCCCCGGGAACTTGGCGACCACCTTCACGACGTAGGTCGCCGACGGCAGCGCGCGAGGCGCCCCGCTGCCGCCGCGGATCTTGCGGTCGACCCAGTAGCGGCCGACCGCGCTCGGCGCCATGCCGAGGATGATCCGGTCGAAGCGTGCCCGCTCGTCGGACGACGGCGGCAGGTTGAACGGCACCAGCCGCACCCCGCCGGCGGTGGTGGCCTCGCCCGAGAACGCGCGCTTGAGATCGGCGCGCGACAGGCTGGTGACCTTGGCGTCCTTGGCGACGACCACGACCAGCGTGACCGCGGGCTCGTCGGCGACGGCCGATCGAGTCGGTGCGGTCACCAGCGTGGCCACGACGATGAGCACGAACGTCCGCAACATCAGAAGGCCCACGCGGCTTGCAGCGAGAGCTGCTCGACGACGCCGGTCAACGGGACGTTCTTGACGGTGAGGGCGGTGGCCTGGACCTTCAGCACCACGTTGGGCACCGGGCGAAAGTTGAGCCCCGCGGTCTCGATGTACGCGGCGACATCGTGGCTGACCGCGCCGGGCCGCAGCCGGGCCAGCTCCGACGACACGAACGGCATGACCTGCCAGAAGCGATCGAAGCGATAGCCGGCCAGCAGATAGCCGCCGACGAAGCGTCCGTCGGGAACCGCCAGGCCGCTTTGCAGCGCCCGCTCACCGTCGCGGTAGCTGCGCTGGTTGGCCAGCAGCTCGGCCTGGAGGCGCAGCGGGCCGCGCTCGATCAGCACATCGGCGCCGGCCGACCACTCGTCGTAGCTTACACCGGGCCTCTCGACGACGATCAGGTTGCCCATGGCGTCGGCGCCGAGCGAGTCAGCCGGGCGATCGGTGAAGCGACCGCGGTAGCCCGACACGCCGAGGTGGGTGAGGCCGAGCCAGGGCGCGGTCAGCTCGAGGCGGGCGCCCAGCGCGGGCTTGCCGTCGAGATCGCGGAACGCCTGGAACGGGCCGCGGCCGTTGCTGACGGTCGCGTGGTAGGCGAGGGTGTAGCCGCCGACCGCGCGCTTGCCGTAGAGGTGGAGGCCGGTCTGCTGCTTGGGGAACAGCTCTTCGCCGATGATCCAGGGCGGCGCGATCGGGACGATCGCCGGCGAGCCGTGGTCGACGTTCCAGATCCCATAGGGCGTGAGGAAGGCGCCGGCCTGCACGGTGAGCCGGTCGGTGGCGTCGTACTCGAGGTAGGCGCGCTCGATCGAGACACCGCCCCAGGTCAGCGGGCGCTGGGCGTTGGCCGGGTCGGGCGCGGTGGCGTGGTTGGCGGAACCGTCCACCCTGGTGGCGGTGGCGGGCGCGTAGGTGAAGCGGACCTCGAAGAACGACCGCCAGCGCTCGGCGAGGCTGCGGGTCAGGTAGAGGTTGAGGTTGCCGATGCCGAAGGTGGTCTCGGTCGGCAAGTAGCCACGCCACAGCGAGCCGGCCGACAAACGGTAGCCGGTCCACGAGGCGTCCATGAAGCCGAAGATCTGCAGGTGCGCCTCGTCGGTGGCGGCGAGGTCGAGGACCGCGAGGTCGGCGTCGGTGGCGTCAGGCTCGTCGGGCGACGCCGGCACCTCCTCGGGATCAGGGCTTGCGGGCTGCGCTAACGCGGCGGGGGTGAGGAGGCTCATCGCGGCCAGTAGGGCGAGCCCCGAGGGCTGAACGGTCATGTTGTCTGTATCGACCGGAATGGTGGGGCCAATAGTGGGCCTACCCGGCGCGCGGGCCGGCGATCGGCAGGCGGACGTGGAACGTGGTGCCCACGCCGGGCGCGGTCTCGAAGGTGAGCTGGCCGCCGTGGCCCTCGACGACGATGCGCGACGTGATCGCGAGCCCCTGGCCGGTGCCGCGCCCGACCGACTTGGTCGTGTAGAACGCGTCGAAGACGAAGGGCCGGATCGCCTCGGCGATGCCGGTGCCGGTGTCGGCGATCGAGATCACGACGTGGTCGCCGTCGACGCGGGTGCGGACGCCCAGCGTGCCGCGCCCGCGCGTGACCTTCACGCGATCTTCCATCGCGTGGCCGGCGTTGACGATCAGGTTGACGAAGACCTGGCCGAGGTCGCTCTGGAAGCCCTGCACCATCGGCAACGGCTGGAGGTCGGTCACCACGTCGGCGAAGTACTTGTAGCCGTTGGCGGTGACCTGGAGCGCGTTGTCGACGGCGCGGTTGATGTCGACCGCGGCGCGCTCGCGCGGGCCGTTGTGCGCGAGCTCCTTCATCGAGCGGACGATCGTGCCGACCCGCCCGATGCCGTCGCCCATCCGGGTGAGCGCCTCGGGCATGTGCTCGTCGAAGTACGGGAAGTCGGCGGTCTCGACCAGCGCGTCGAAGCGCCGGGTCAGCGCGGGCTGATCGGCGATGGCGGCCCGCATCTGCGCGATGAGCTGCGACATGCCGGTGACGCCCTCGCGCACGAACGCGAGGCTGTCGCCGACGTACTGGACCGGCGTGTTGATCTCGTGGGCGATCCCGGACGCCAGCTGGCCGATCGCCTCGAGCTTGTGGGCCAGCCGCAGCTCGCTCTCGACCTGATGCAGGTGGGTCGCGGCGGCGCGGGCCAACCGCCACTTGCTGGTCAGCGCGTGCATACACTGCACGACCTCGATCGGATCGAAGGGCTTCTTGATGACCAGCAGGTCGTCGCGCACGCCGAGGCGCGCGCACAGGTCCTCCCACAGGTAGTCGGGGAACGCCGAGCAGATCACGATCTGCAACGCGGGATCGACCTCCCACAACCGCTCGATGGTCTGCAGGCCGTCCCAGCCCGGCGGCATGTGCATGTCGACGAAGGCCACCGCGTAGGGTCGGCCGTCGTCGCGCGCCTCGACCGCCCGCGCGACCGCCTCTTGGCCCTGGAACGCGGTGTCGAGCTGAAAGTCGAGGCGATCGGGCGACGCCGCGGTGCGCGGCACGATCCGACGGAAGTCGTCGAGGATCGCGCGGCTGTCGTCGACGGCCAGGATCCGCGGATGGGGCTCGGAGTACATCCTGACAATCGTCATCGGCCGGTCGCGGCGGATCTTTACGGCGCGGACCGGGTTGTGCAGACCAGGGCGTCGGCGAGCTCGGCGGCGCCGGGCCGCGCCGTCGGATCTTTGGCGAGCGCGCGGGCGACCAGCGACGCCAGCGCGGCGTCGGCGAGCGGCGGCGCGGTGTCCTCGACGACCGCGGCCATCGACAGGTAGCGGGCGCCCCGGTGGAAGAGGCGCGCGCCCGCCGACAGCTCCCACGCCAGCACGCCGAGCGCGAAGACGTCGACCGCGCCGGTCCATGCCTCACCGCGCACCTGCTCGGGCGCCATGTAGGCCGCGGTGCCACGCACCGGCCCGGCGCTGTCGGTGCGCCGTGCCACGCCGAGGTCGCACACCACGATCGCGTCGGGCCCGACCAGGAGGTTGGCCGGGCCGAGGTCGCCGTGGACCCAGCCGTGGGCGTGCAGGTGGGCGGCGGCGCGGGCGGCGGCGGCGACGATCGTGCGCACCTCGCCGCTGGCTAGCGCGGTGCCGAGGCGGGCCCGCAGGTCGGCGCCGACGACGCGCGTCATCGCGAAGCCCGGGCGGTCGCCCGCGAGCAGCGCGGTCAGGCCGCGGACGACGTGCGGGTGCGACGGCAGCGTGCAGGTCAGCTCGGCCTCGGCCTCGAACAGCGCGCGCATCGCTGGTAGGCGCGCGGCGTGGACGTGCAGGCGCTTCACGACCGCGCCACCGCTGGCCGCGCGGACCTCGGCGAAGTCGCCGTTGGCGAGGAGGTCGCCCAGGATCCAGCCGCCGACACGCTCGTCCGTCACCGGCGCGATGTTAGCATCGTCGTCGTGCCGTACGACCTCACCTTCACCGAAGAGCAGGACGCCCTCATCTCGACCGCGCGCGACTTCACGCGCAAGGAGATCACGCCAGTCGCGGCACACTACGACGAGAGCGGCGAGTTCCCGCGCGCGATCCTCCGCAAGGCCTTCGAGACCGGCCTGATGAACGTCGAGGTCCCCGAGGCCTACGGCGGCCTGGGCGGGTCGTGTCTCGATCACTGCCTGATTCAAGAGGAGATGGCCTACGGCTGTCTGGGCTTCAACACGTCGCTGGCCGCCAACATGCTCGGCGCGATGCCGGTGCTGGTCGCCGGCACCGACGCCCAGCTGAAGGAGTGGCTGCCCCGCCTCACCGACGGCGGCGAGTTCGCGGCCTACTGCTGCTCGGAGCCCGACGCCGGGTCCGACGTCGCCGGCATGTCGACGCGGGTCCGTCGCGACGGCGACGACTACGTCATCAACGGCCAGAAGCGCTGGATCACCAACGCCAGCGTGGCCGGCTGGTTCTCGGTGCTGGCGACCTTCGACCGCGGCCTCAAGCACAAGGGCATCGCGGCGTTCCTCGTCGACGCCAAGACGCCGGGCGTGAAGATCGGCCGCAAAGAGAACAAGATGGGGCAGCGGGCCTCCGACACCTGCGACGTGGTCTTCGAGGAGGTCCGCATCCCGGCGCGCAACCTCCTGGGCGAGGAGAACGGCGGCTTCAAGATCGCGATGAAGACCTTCGATCGCTCGCGACCGTGGATCGCGGCCGGCGCGGCCGGCGTGATCCGGCGCGCCCTCGACGAGAGCCGGGCCTACTCGCTCGAGCGCAAGACCTTCGGCGTGCCGATCGCGCAGCACCAGGCCATCCAGTTCATCCTGGCCGAGATGGCGATCGCCTACGAGGCGACCCGGCTCCTCACCCACAAGGCGGCCTGGCTGGTCGACACGGGCGACCTGTCGTCGATCATCTCGGCCTACGCCAAGGCCTATGGCGCCGACGCCGCGATGCGGGTCACCACCGACGCGGTGCAGGTGTTCGGCGGGTACGGCTACACCAAGGAGTATCCGGTCGAGAAGCTCATGCGCGACGCCAAGCTGCTCCAGATCTACGAGGGCACCTCCCAGATCCAGCGCGTCGTGATCGCCAAGAACCTGCTGGGGCGGTGACCGGACCATGGCCCAGCAGGTCATCACCGCGATCCGCGAGCTCCAGGCCGACGCGATCGGCTGGGTGCGCGGCAGCGTCATCGGCGAGGCGCCGATCGTCGCGCCGCTGTCGGGGCGCGCCTGCACGTACTACAAGATCGTGGTCGAGGCGCGCGATGGCCTCAGCTGGAAGCGGGTCGCCTACGAGGCTCGCGGTCAGTCCTTCGAGCTCGACGACGGCACCGGCATCGCGCTGGTCGATCCCGGAGACGCCCAGGTCGAGGTCGACTACGACCACCAGTACGAGCTGCGGCCCGACGCCCGCCACACCCAGCCGATCGCCGAGCTGGCGCGCCGCTTCAAGCTGCCCGACGAGGTGCTGATCCTCCGCGAGGGCGTCCTCCAGGTCGGCGAGGTCGTCGCCGCCCACGGCCGGCTGCTCCTCGAGACCGATCCCGATCCCAGCCGGGGCCGCAGCCGCATCCGCGTGGTCGGAGCCGGCCGCGAGCGGGTCTTCCTCAGCGAGCGCTCGGTCGACAGCTGGTAGCCGGCTCGTTACTTGATATCGGCAGTAATCGCGCCGGTGGGCCGGAGCGAGGTGAGGTAGGCCCGGGCCCCGGCATCGGCGAGGAGGTAGGACTTGAAGAAGGCGGTGGCGTAGGACGCGGCGATGACGCGGCCGGTCGCGGCGTCGAGGTAGGTGAAGGGCGTGCCGTCGGTCTGACGGGTGCCTTGCTTGCAGCCGGGCGCGAAGCCGTCGACCACGCCGACCAGATCGGACACCGACCAGTGGCCAGCGTCGGCGAGCTCGGCCTTCCAGGCGCCGGCGCCGGCGTTTTGGAAGTTGGTGCGGATGAAGTCGTTGCCGAGCTCGGTGATCGAGTTGTCCTCGCGGGCGAGCAGGAAGCCGAGCGGACGATCGATCGCCGCGACCGTGACGCCGGGCAGCAGCGGGTTCTCCATCGGCGCGGCCAGCGCGAGCGCGGCGTCGACGCGGGCGTCGTCCTGGGTCACCTTGCCGATGGTGACGGCACCGAAGCTGTGGCCCATCACGCCGAGCCGCTCGGGATCGACGGCGGCGGCGAGGTCGACCGGCACTCCCTTGGCGCCCGACAGCATCGCGTCGATGGCCAGCTCGAGGTCGGCGACCCGCACCGCGAGGGTCGCGGTGCTCAGCGGCAGGCCGTCTTTGGCGAGCTGGTTCCACAGCGTGTTGCCGGTGTGATCGACCGCGACGACGACGAAGCCGTGGCTGGCCAGGCGCTCGGCGATGGTCTCGGCCGACCAGCGCGTACACTCGTGGCAGTGCGAGAACGCGATCAGCGGGAAGCGGCCCGCGGCGGGCACGGCGTCGCGGGCGGCGCTGGCGGTCCGGGTCGGACACGCCGGGTCGGCGGCGGCCAGGAGGTCGGCGTAGGCGGTGCGGTTGGGCTCGTCCTCGAGCTCACTGATCGGAAAGGGCGCGACCACCGTCGTGGCGGCGGCCGGATACCAGACCTGGGTCGGCAGCGTGCGGGTGCGCGCCAGGTCGACCAGCGAGAAGCGCGCGGTCCCGACCGGGTAGGTCCCGGCCGACTCGACGGTCAGGTCGGGCTCGACGGGGTTGGTCCCGCCGTCATCGCCACAACCGACCAGCGTGAGCGCGAACGCGACGGCGACGGCGACGGCGGGGCGCAGAAACATCGGCGCAGCATACCCGTGGCCTCGAGGGCGGTGCGATGATGCGGGCATGGCCGAGGTGCCGAATCCAGGCGACCTCATCGGTGGACGCTACCGCCTGATCGAGATCGCCGGGCGGGGCGGGATGGCCGACGTGTGGCGCGCCGAGATCGAGGGTGACCTGGGCTTCCGGCGCGCGGTCGCGGTCAAGCAGATGCATCCCGCGCTCGCCGATCAGCCGACCTACGTGCAGATGTTCATCGAGGAGGCGCGCCTGGGCGCCGCCCTCGAGTCGCCCAACCTGGCCGAGGTCCGCGACTTCGTCACCGATCGCGGCAACTACTACATGGTCATGGAGTGGGTCGAAGGCGTCGACTTCGGGTCCTGGACGCGCTGGCACTTCGACCGCGGCGAGCTGCCGCGCTGGGAGCTGGTCGCGGCGATCGGCGTCGGCATGCTGCGCGGCCTGGCCGCCGGGCACGAGCGCACCGAGCACGGGCGGCCCGCGCCGGTGGTGCATCGTGACGTCAGCCCGCACAACGTGCTGCTCACCAGCCGCGGGCTGGTGAAGGTCATCGACTTCGGCCTCGCGCTCGCGGTCGACCGCGTGATCGAGACCACCGAGCCCGGCATCGTGAAGGGCAAGATGGCGTATCTGTCCCCGGAGATCGTGTCGGGCGGGCGCCCGGTGCCGGCCTCCGATCAGTTCGCGGTGGGGTCGGTGATGTGGGAGGCGCTGGTCGGCCGCAAGCTCTTCGACGGCGACAACGACTACGAGACCTACGTCCGCCTGCGCGACTGTCAGGTGCAGCCGCTCAAGCCGCTGCGCCCCGACGTGCCGGCCGACCTCGCGGCGCTCATCATGCGCGCGCTGTCGCCGCGCATCGAGCAGCGCTATCCAACCGCGCGCGAGTTCGCCCGGCAGCTCGGCACCGTCTTGAAGAAGGTGCAGCTGCGCAAGGACCTGCACACGATGCTGTCGAAGACCGTCGTCGACGCCCGGGCCTCGATGGGCCTGGGCGCGCGCACCGGTGATCTGTCGTCGCTCACGCCGGTCGCCGAGCTAGGCACCGACGACGGTCCGGCCGGCTTCAGCGATCGCTTGCGCGGCCTGCGCCACAAGCTGCCCGGCTTCTTCGGCCGCAAGAAGCCGTGAGCGTGCCTCGAGCTTCCTGTCCGGACGCCGGACGTCTCACTCCACGACTTCCCAGCTGTCGGCGACGCCAGCCTCGGTGAACTTGAAGACCACCTTGTGGCTGACGTCGCTGGAGTCGACGACGACGCAGTCGAGCTGGCCCGACGCCGGCGCGTGGTGGAGGCCGGGCGTGCCGCAGGTGACCGACTTGGGGGCGCTGCGCTGCTCGGTGATGCCGTCGGTGATCATCTTCTCGAGCTTGGCCGAGATGTAGTTCGGCTCGGGCGTCTCGATGTTGTACTTGAAGTCGGTGCCCTCCTTGCTCGCGACGGTGCCGGTGACCTTGAAGGTCTCGCCGCTGTCGACGACGGCGCTGCACTCGAAGGTGGCGCCGACCTTCACCTCGACCGACTTGGGGCAGGTGACCTTGGAGACCACCACGCCGTCGCTGGCGTAGAGCTCGATGATCTTCTTCTCGATCTGGTCGCCGGCCGCCTTCGCAGTGCAGCCGGCGGCGGCAGCGAGGGCGGTGATGGCGACGGCGGCGGACAGGTGACGCTTCATGGACCGCGACTATAGATCGATTGCCCACGGTCCTTCGAGCGCGAGGTCGAGGAGGTCGGAGGCGCGATCGGGATCGTCGGCGTCGGTGGCGGCATAGACCCGACCACCGAAGCGCACCAGGCCCTCGATCTTGTCGAGGAGCCCGGCGCCGCGCTCGTCGAGGAGCGGGGCCCAGCGCGGCGGGCCGCCGGCCGCATCGAGGAGGCCGATGGCGCTGCCGACCACGGCGCCGTCGTCGTACGCGCTGTGGGTAGCCTCGGCGGCGGCGGCGTACAGGAGCGCCTCGTCCCAGGGCTCGAGCTCGGTGAGGCGCAGCGGGGTGCCATCGAGGTGGCCCAGCTCGAGGCGTCGCCAGGCCAGGCTCGGGATCGCGGCGCCGGCGGGGTCGGCGAGCAGCGCGCGGAACGCGGCGAGCGGGATGGTCGTGACCGCGTCGACCGTGGGCACCCCGTCGGGGCCGCGGTCGCCGCCGCGGTTGCCCAGGACGAGGTCGGTCGTGGTGGTGGCCGCGGCCTCGAGGTTGAGCCGGCCGCTGCCCAGCGCGGGCTGGTGGAGCGCGGCGTAGAGGCGGGGCAGGGCGACCAGGCGGGCGATCTCGCCGTCGACGGCGATGACCGCCGCCTGCCGACGGATCGCGAGGCCGCTGTCCGAGCCCAGCGCGATCAGCGCGCCGTCGAGGGCAAACGCCGACTCGAGATCGAGCTTGTCGGCCTTGTTGCCGCGAGCGGCGTCGAACTGGCGCCGACCGTCGGCGCTGGCCGGCAGCATGATCACGGCACAGCTGCCGCTGGCGGGGTCGACCCGCGCCACGAAGCTGGCGTCGTCGGAGACCACCGTGATCGCGCCGCGCCACACCGTGAGCGAGCTGGCCGAGCGCACGTGGGCCGGTCGGTCGTGGGCCTCGTCACGCCCACCCTGGTAGTAGAGCGGCGTGCGGCGCACGACCCGGGCGGCGAGGCGTGGGTCGCGCGGCATCGACGAACTGTACGCCCGCCGATGACCGCATGCCGCGCCGCCCGCCCTGCTACGCTCGTCGGCGATGTCGCTCCGGCTCGTCGTCGCGATCGTGCTGCTCACCGCCGGCACCGCCTGGGCCCGGCCGCTCGACTACGTCGTCGTCGATCCGTCGCCGCTGCGGGCTCGCGGCGGCGCGCGCATGATCTATCTCAACCCGTGCCCGAGCGGCTGCACGGTCAGCAAGGGCGCCGACGACTCCGCGCGCAACACCTCGTCGATCCTCGGCCGCGACAGCATCCCGGCCGAGGTGTCGTTGACGCCGTTCCAGTGGGACGCCCCGGTGTGGGACGGCTTGGTCGCGTGCGTGCGCGCGCGCTACGCGCCGTGGGACGTCGCGATCGTCACCGACGAGCCGGCCACCGGCAGCTACCTCGAGGTGATGGTCGCCGGCACGCCGACGATGGCCGGGCTCGCCGCCAACACGCTCGGCGTCGCGCCGCTCACCAGCAACTGCTCGCCGATCGCGAGCGGCATCGCCTTCGCGTTCGCCAACGCGCACCCGGCCGGCGCCGCGCAGATCGAGGAGCTGTGCACGACGGTGATCCACGAGGCCGGCCACCTGTACGGCCTCGATCACGAGTACCTGTGCAAGGACGCGATGACGTACCTGTCGGGCTGCAGCGCCAAGGTCTTCGTCAACCGCACGACCGCGTGCGGCGAGTTCGAAGATCGCGGCCCGCGCCCCTGCAAGTGCGGCGCGACCCAGAACTCGTTCGTGAAGCTCACCAGCGAGATCGGGCCGGGCACCGCGCCAGCGACCCCGACGGTGGAGCTGGTCGCGCCGGCCGAGGGCGCGACGGTGACCAGCCGCTTCACCGTGTTCGCGACGGTGACCAGCCTGCGCCCGATCATCGAGATGCAGCTGTGGATCAACGGCTGGCCGTGGGTCGGCGTGCCCGGCAAGGACGTCGCGGCCCCGTACCAGCTGGCGACGCCAGCCGATCTTCCCGACGGGGTGCTCGCGCTCGAGGTGCGGACGCGCGACGACCTCGGCAACGTCGGCGTGGTGACGCGCACGGTGCAAAAAGGCGCATCGTGCGTCGATGCCTCGACGTGCCGGCTGGGTCAGATCTGCGCGGGCGGCGGGTGTCGCTATCCGGCGGCGACCGGCGCGCTCGGCGCGGCCTGTAGCACCGACGAAGAATGCGCCGACCACCTGTGCGTCGCCGCCGAGGGCGCCGCGGTGTGCAGCCAGCCGTGCTTCCCCGACGGCGCGACCTGCGGATCTGACCTGGCCTGCCGCGCCGCCGACGACGAGACCTTCGCGTGCCTGCCGCCAGCGCCTGAGGACGGCGGCTGCTGCTCGGGCGCGGCTGACCCTGGCGCTAGCGGCGCGCTGCTGGTGATCGGCCTGGGCCGGTGGCGTCGGCGCCGTCGTCAGGCTTGACCCACGCTACAGCCGTGCCAGCAGCCCGCGCGCGTCGACGACGTTGGCGCCTTCGGGGAAGCGCGTGAGATAGCCGCGCGCGAGCTCGCCGGCGGTCTTGCGATCGCCGCGATCGAAGGCGAGGCGGGCCGCGGCGTACTGCGCGTTGGCCGACCACGGCCCGTCGCCGGCGGCGAGGCGGAGGTAGGCTGCGATGGCGGCGCTGGGGTCGCGCGCCTCGAGCGCCGCGGCGGCCTCGAAGGCGAGCTTGGCGCGGGCGGCGCTGGCGACGCCGTCGGCGATGACGGGCTCGCGATCCCAGCGCTGACCGGCGCCGACTAGGGTCAGCGCGCCGCCAGCGACGATCTCGACGACGCCGTGGGTGACATCGACGGCGACCTGGTCACCATCGCGCGCGACCGTGAACGCGGTGCCGACGACGGTGACGCGCACCGAGCCGGCGCGGACGACGTAGGGCGGGCGATCGGCGCGGGGCGCGACCTCGAAGGTGGCCTGGCCGCGCTCGAGATACAGCTCGACGCCGCGCAGCTCGTCGCCGCCCAGGAGCAGCGTGGTGCGCGGCGCGACGATGATCTCGGCATCCCCGAAGCTGACCTCGGTGGGTGCGTCGGCGGTGACGATGCGCGACGGATGGACGGCGAGGGCCGGTGCCCCGAGCGTCGCGCGCGAGGCCGGATCGCGGGGCCAGGCGATCGCGAGCACCGCGGCGGCGGCGACCGCGACCGCGGCGACCAGCGGATAGCGCCAGCGCCCGAGCGGCCCGCGCGCGGCGACCGGCTCGGCCCCGGGGGCGTCGAGGCTGTGCCACAGCTGACGCTCGAGGCGGGCCCACGCCAGGTCGGGCAACGGCTCGACCGGGGGTGGCGGCAACGGCTCGCGTTCCGATGGCTCGCTCATGAGGCCTCCTCGCGGGCGCTGCCGCCGAGATCGTGGATGTACTCGGCGAGGACGGCGTCGGCCGACGCCCGCTTGTCGAGGGTCTTGCGGGCGCGCCAGACCTGGGTCTTCACCGCCGACAGCGAGGCCCGGGTCAGCTCGGCCACCTCGGCGAGGGGCCGGCCGTCGACGACGGCGAGGGTGAACGCGATGCGCTGCACCGGGTCGACGCGATCGAGCGCGGCGTAGAGTCGCTCGACGGCGAGCTTGGCGCGCAGCACCCGCTCGGCGCCGGGCGCGAGGCTGGGTGCCTCGAGCACCGCGGTCGGCGTGGGCCGCCGCCGGCGCAGAAAGCTGAGCGCGGTGTGGGCCGCCACCGAGCAGCACCAGGTCAGCAGGCTGGCGCGTCCGCCGTAGCTGGCGATCGACCGGAACACCGCCAGGTAGGTCTCCTGCAGCAGGTCTTCGAGCTCGGAGTTCGAGCCGAGCACGCGATACAGCGTGCGGTGCACCGCGGCCCGGGTCCGCAGGAAGAGGTCGCGCTGCGCGCCTCGATCGCCGCTCGCACACCTTTGGGCGAGCGCGGCGTCGTCGGAGCGAAGCGCGGGTTGGGGCACGTTGGGTGAGTGGCGTGGCGGCGAGAAAGGTCGCGGGAAATCGACCGCCGGATCAGAAATTCGCGTCGGCGCCGATCATGGCCCAGGGCTCGACGTGGGCCGGCAGCTCGTACTGGGTCCTGCGATCTCGCAGGACTACCGATGACGACACCGCGGTCGCGCCGGCGACGACGTGCAGGCCCCACGGGCCGGACCGCCAGCCCAGCTGGAGCGCGCCGTCGAGGCCGAGGCGGGTCGCGCTCATCGCGAACCGCTCGCCGTTACCGCGCCGGACCCCGGCGATGCTGCCGTCGATCAGCGAGAGCCCCAGGGTCGGGCGCAGCGCCAGTCGACGCGACGACCCCAGCCGGTACGACGCGCGCGCGAAGCCGATGCGCTCGGTCCACCGCGCCGGCTGGTCGGGCTCGTCCACGTCGACGCCAGGGCCGAGGTCGACGCCGACGACGACCGCGACCCGCGCGCGATGCAGCCCGGCGGCGACCATGACGCGCGCGTGCAGCCGATCGAGGCCGCCTTGATTGTGGCGGAGCCCGACCGCGGCCTGCACCGCGAGCTGCCAGCGCGACGCGGCCGGCACCGGGGCCGGGCGTCGTCGGGTCACGCCACCGCCGCTCGCGGCCGGGACGGCGTCGAGGCGCATCCAGGTCTTGATCGTGAGCGCGAGCGCGGCAGCGTCGGCCGCGCCGAGGCCGACCGGCATCCGGCGTTGTTGCTCCTCGGTGCCGGTGGGCCCGTACAGGCGCAGCACGCCGTCGTCGCCGATCGCCACGAAGCCGGCCTGGTGGTCCTCGGCGATCGCCCGCGGCGGCCGGGTCGCGGCGTCGACGACGATGACCCGGATGCGCCAGGGCGCGAGGCTGGTGCGCACCGCGTCGACCAGCACCGCGGGCGGCGCCACCAGCACCAGCGTGCGATCGCGACGGTCGGCGCGCGCGGTTGCGGGCACGGCGAGCCCGAGCACGACCAGCGTCACGGCGAGCCACTTCACGCGGGCGGGCCCGCCACCAGGAAGCGGTTCACCGCGTCGCCGCCGGTGCGCTCGAGGACGTCGGTCGCGCGCGTGACCGCGGCCTCGTCGTAGGTGAGCGCGGTCGACGTGAGCTCGACCAGCGACGGGCACAGGTTGGCCGCGCCGATCGGCTGACCGCACGCCCTCGCGTAGGTCGCGCACACCACGCGCTGGCCAGACAGCGCGCGCTCCCCGGCGGTTCGGCACGGGTGCGGAACGACTGCACGACCAGCGTGCGCGGCGGCGCCATGGGCGGCGATTATATACGGACGCTCTCGGGTTGCGACCGGCGCCAGCGGCCCGGTGACGTCGGCGGCTAGCTCGGCGGCAGCGCGGCGATCTCGAGCCAGAGATCCTTGCCGCGCAGCTCGGCGTGCCAATGCGAACCATCGCCAGCGTCGACCAGCGTGACCTGGCCGCCGCCCGCGCAGGCCTGCTCGATCTGGGTGCGCACGCCCGCGTCGGTGATGCCGGCCGGGCAGCCGTCGGTGGCGATCGAGGCGGACAGGTTGGCGATCGTGACGCTCATCGTGCTTGCTCCCGGGTCGTGGTCAGCCGGATGTCCGGCCAGTCTTGCTTCACGCGGTTGAGTTGCCAGTCGTTGCGGGCGAGGAACACCGTCGCGCCGCCGTGATCGTCGGCGACGTTATCGCGATTGCCGTCGGCGAACTTCTTCACCATCTTGGGGTCGTCGGCCTCGACGTAGCGGACGCGCTCGAAGGACGTGCCCTCGAAGATCACCGGCAGGTCGTACTCGGTGCGGATGCGATCGGCGAGCACGTCGAACTGCAGGCCGCCGACCACGCCGACGATCCAGTCCGAGCCGATCGCCATCTTGAAGGTCTGGGCCGCGCCTTCCTCGGCGAGCTGCTCGAGGGCGCGCCCGAGGTGCTTGGCCTTCATCGGATCGACCGCGCGCACCCGGCGCAGCAGCTCGGGCGCGAAGCTCGGGATGCCGGTGAAGCGCAGGGTCTCGCCTTCCGTAAGCGCGTCGCCGATGCGCAGCCCGCCGTGGTTGGGCACGCCGATGATGTCACCGGCCCAGGCCTCCTCGGCGAGCTCGCGCGCGTTGGCCTGAAACAGCATCGCGTTGTGCACCGACAGCGTCTTGTCGGTGCGCGGGTTCACGAGCTTCATGCCGCGGCTGAAGTGGCCCGAGGCCAGGCGCACGAAGGCGATGCGATCGCGGTGCTTGGGATCCATGTTCGCCTGGATCTTGAAGACGAAGCCGGCGACTTTGTTCTCGCCGGGATCGACGTTGCGCTCGATCGTGGGCTGGACCCGCGGCGGCGGCGCCAGCTCGGCGATGCCGGCCAAAAGCTCGCGCACGCCGAAGTTGTTGACCGCCGAGCCAAAGAAGACCGGCGTCATGTGGCCCTCGCGATAGGCGGTGAGATCGAACGGCTTGTACACGCCGCGCACCATCTCGACCTCCTCGCGCAGCTTGCCGACCGCGTACTCCGGCAGGAGCTTGTCGAGCTGGGGATCGCGCAGGCCCTCGACGACGATGGCCTCCTGCAGGTACTCGCCGCGGGTGCGCTCCATCAGGTGGAGCCGGTCGGCGCGCAGGTCGTACGCGCCCAGGAAGCCCTTGCCCATGCCGATGGGCCAGGTCGCCGGCGTCACGTCGAGCTGGAGCGTCTGCTCGATCTCGTCGAGCAGCTCGAAGGACTCGCGGCCCTCGCGGTCGAGCTTGTTGATGAACGTGATGATCGGGACGTCCCGCATGCGGCACACCTCGAACAACTTGCGGGTCTGGCTCTCGATGCCCTTGGCGGCGTCGATGACCATGACCGCGGAGTCGACCGCGGTGAGCGTGCGGTAGGTGTCCTCGGAGAAGTCCTGGTGACCAGGCGTGTCGAGGAGGTTGAAGGTGCGGTCGTTCGAGTCGAACGTCATCACCGACGTGGTCACCGAGATGCCGCGCTCGCGCTCGACCTTCATCCAGTCCGAGGTCGCGCGCCGGCGATCGCCGCGGGCCTTGACCGCGCCGGCCAGCTGGATCGCGCCGCCGAACAGCAGCAGCTTTTCGGTCAGCGTGGTCTTGCCGGCGTCGGGGTGCGCGATGATCGCGAAGGTGCGCCGGCGGGCCACCTCGGGGGGTAGTTCGGACATGGGCGCGCACCCTAACATCGGGCGCGCACGGTATGGTGACACCCGATGTCGTCCGCCCCGCCGCTGTCCATCGCCGATGCCGAAGCGCTGCTCGACGGCGTGCCCTTGGTCTCCGCCATGGGCGGGTCGCTCATCGACATCAAGGCGGTGCGCGCGCGCTGCCTGGCCGCCGGGATCCCGGTGCTGATGGGCTGCCCCGGCGACGGCAAACCCGGCGGTTGAGGCACCAAGACGCACCTCCTGGTCGAGGAGGACGACGTTCCCGCCATCGCCGCGCTCCTGCGCGAGGACTGGCACGATCACGTGGCACGCGAGGGCCTGGCGCCGGCGGTCACCGACGCCTCGAGCTGTCCGGCCTGCGGCTCGGCCGCCGAGCTGACCGACACCGGCGAGTGCGCCGACTGCGGACTGCAGCTCGGCTGACCGCGCGCTGAGGGTAGACTCGCGCGATGGGAACCTGGCTCGTCGTGATCGCGCTCGTCGTGGCGGGGAGCGGATGCGGTGGTTGCGACAACCATGGCGACGGCGAGGTCGATGCCAACGCCGACGGCGGCCACTGCGGCGCGCTCGGCGCGTGCCCGGGCCCGCAGGTGTGTCGCTACGACCAATGCGTCGCGACCCCGACCGCGTGCGGCGACGGGGCCTGCGGCGGCGACTTCTACTGCGACCCCACGACCGACGAATGCTTGCCGTGGGGCATCGGGCCCGGTGGCAGCTATGACGACGCGTGTACCCGCGAGGTCGTACCCGGGGTGTTCTTCCCTGGCGTGCAGTGCGAGTGGCTGGGCCCGCCACTTGGCGACCAGTTCCCTGACCACAAGAACGTGCTGGGCTCGCCGATGGTCGCCAATCTCGGCTCGCGGGTCGGCGAGTTCGACACCCCGTCGATCGTGTTCGTCTCGTACAACAACACCGACGGCGGCGACGAGAGCTGCCAGGGATCGAATCCGGCATATTTCGGGGTGCTGCGCATCATCGACGGGGCGAGCTGCACCCAGCTGGCCAGCCTGCCTGATCCCATCATCGCGTCGCAGTCGGTGGCGATCGCCGATCTGGGCGGCCGCGACGGCGTGCCCGAGCTCGTCGCGGCCCGTCAGGACGGTGGCCTCATCGCGTTCACCCTCGGCGCCGACGGCACCTGGGGCGTGCTGTGGCGCAGCGCCGACACCTACGGCGACACCTTCTGCAACTGGACCGGCATCTCGATCCACGATCTCGACGACGACGGCGTCCCCGAGGTGCTGTACCAGGGCGCGGTCTACTCGGCCGCCGGCGTGCTGCTCAACACGCCGCTGCCGCCGCTCACCCTCGATCCGCTGTCGGTCGGCACATCCCGGGTGGTCGCCGATGCCGACGGCGACGGCCTGCCCGAGCTCATCACCGGCGCGCGCCTCTACGAGTGGGACCGCGCCACCACCGAGTGGGTGCCCGGCCTCGAGCTGGGCGGCGTCAACGGTCGCGTCGCGCTGGCCGACCTCGGCACCTACGGCGCCGACCTGGCCGGAGATGATCGCGCGACCCTCGACGGCATCCCCGAGGTCGTGACCGTGAACGCCGGTGTGGTCAACGCCTACGCGCTGGCCGGCCGCGCGATCTTCACCGGCCAGCTGCAGGGCACGCCGGCCGGCAGCGGCGGACCGCCCACGCTCGCGGACTTCGACGGCGATGGCCGGGTCGAGATCGCGTCGGCCGGTGGCACCGCCTACACCGTCTTCGATCCCGACTGCGTCGCCGGGGCCTTGGCCGCGACCTGCGCCAGCGGGCGGGTCGACGGCATCTTGTGGGCCCAGCCGTCCCAAGACCTGTCGTCGAACGTCACCGGCTCGTCGGTGTTCGACTTCGAGGGCGACGGTCGCGCCGAGGTGGTCTACGCCGACGAGTGCTTCACGCGGGTCTACGACGGCACCACCGGCCAGGTCGTGTACTCGCGGTTCCGGCGCTCGTGTACCTGGTACGAGAACCCGATCGTCGCCGACGTCGACGCCGACTTCAACGCCGAGATCGTGGTGCCCAGCAACACCAATTGCCCGCTGACCACCTGTCCGGTCCTCGACCCGATCTTCGACGGCGTGCAGTGCCTCGACGACAGCGACTGCCCGGCCAGCGCGGCCTGCGGGCGCGAGCAGGCGACCGACACCCTGGGCCGCTGTCGCTGCACCGCCGACCCCGACTGCGGCGGCGACAACTTCGTGTGTCGTGATCCGATCGCCGGCCCGTCGACCGCCGGCAAGGTGTGTCGCGCCGAGAACCCCGGCATCAACACCGCGTTCGGCATCCGCGTCATCGCCGATCAGGTCGATCGCTGGGTCAGCACCCGGCCGATCTGGAACCAGCATGCGTACAGCGTCACCAACATCGACGAGACCGGCGCGGTGCCGCGGACCTCGCAGTGGCTGCGCAACTGGACCCAGCCCGGGCTCAACAACTTTCGCCAGAACTCGCCGGGCGACGGGCTGGGCGCCGGGCGGTCGCCGGATCTCACCGTGCGCGGCGCCAGCGTCACCTGCATCGCGGGCGGCGCGCGGGTCAGCGCCGAGGTCTGCAACCGCGGCACCGAGCCGGTGGCGCGCGGGCTCACCGTCGCGGTCTACCGCGGCAACCCGGCCGGCGCGCTGGCGTGCACCGCGTCGACGGTCGGCACGTTGTCGCCGGGCACCTGTCAGACCGTGGCGTGCGACTGGCCGGCCGCCGGCGCGGTTGGCACCGTGATCGTCGACGATCGTGGCGCCGGTCGCGGCGACAACCTCGAGTGCCGCGAGGACAACAACGTCTTCATCCTCGACGGGATCAACTGCCCGATCGGGCCGTAGCCGGGCTCATGGGCCAATCAATGCTCCCGGGTTCATGATCCCCTGCGGGTCGAGCTCGGCGCGCAGCGCGATCAGGTAGGGATCGAGCGCGGCCGGGCGCGCGCCCAGGAGCCATCCGCCAGCGCCGGTCGCCGCCGCCTCGGCGGCCTTGAGCGCGTCGACCGCGTCGTCGGGGAAGGTCGCGAACACCACGGCGCCGTCGCCGTCGAAGCGCGACACGTGGCAGCGCGTGCCCGGCACCGCGCCGACGATCGCGTGATAGGCCGCCCGCAGCTGGCTCGGGCCGGCGGTGCACTGGAAGCTGGGACCGGGCTCGGGCGTCGGCTCGTGGCCGAAGCGGCGCCGCCACCAAAGCTCGGCCAGCGCCGGCGCGGCGGCCTGGCCGCCCTCGGCGAGCACCGCGCTCTCGATCAGATCACGATCGCAGGCCGCCAGATCGGTCGGCCCGGCGGTGGCCGCGACCATCAGCGCGTGACCGTCGGCCAGCCGCGCGTCGGGGAAATGCACGCGGGCCTCGGCGCTGTCGACGATGCGCAGCGCGGCCGGCGCGGCCTCCTCGCGCAGGGCCAAGAAGGCGGCGGCGATCGCGGCGTCGACCGACGGCAAGACGAAGGCGGCCAGCAGGCGCGCCTCGGGCCGGCGATGGATCCGCAGCACCGCGCCGGTGATGAAGCCCAGCGTGCCCTCGCTGCCGCACAGCGCGCGCGCCAGATCCGGGCCGGTCGAGCGGCGGGGCGCGACCCGGGTGTGGATGGCGCGACCGTCGGCGAGCACCGCCGACACCCCGGCCACCGCCTCCTCGAAGAAGCCGTGACGCGCCGACGACTTGCCGGGCGTGCGCACGCCGATGAGCCCGCCGATGGTGTCGCCCAGGATCCCAGGCGGATAGTCGCCCAGCGACAGCCCGCGCGGCGCCAGCATCTTCTCGAGCGCGAGCCCGGTGAGGCCGGCCTGGACGTCGCACAAGAGCGACATCTCGTCGAGGTGCGCGACCTGATCGAGGCGCGCCGTCGAGACGTGCAGCCGCAGCCGGTCGCCGAGGCCGCGGACCCGGGCCGGCCGTGAGCCCGAGCCGATGGGCACCACCGCGGCTCCGTAGCGCCCGGCGGTGCGCACCACGTCGGACACCTCGGCCGGTGTGCCGGGCGCCACCTGCCACGCTGGCTGTCCGGAAACCGGACGAACGTGGGCCGCGCCGACCAGCCCCGCCAGCTCGCGCTCGAGCTCGGCGCTCACTGGCCACCCCAGCGCGCGCCCGGCAGGCCGAGCTTGCCGGGGTTCATGATGTCGTCGGGATCGAGGGCGCGCTTGACCGCGTGGAGGATCGTCATCGCCTCGCGATGCTCGCCGCGCATGAAGGGCGCCTTCAGCATGCCGACGCCGTGGTGGTGGCTGATGGTGCCGCCGGCCCGGGTCGCGGCCTCGAGGCCGTCGCGCCAGATCGCGTCGTAGCGGCGCTCGCTGGCCGCGCGATCGTCGGCGTGGGCGGCGAACGTGAAGTAGATCGAGCAGCCCTCGGGATAGAGGTGGGAGAAGTGCGCCATCACCACCGCGTGCTTGCCGATCGCGGCGCGCACCGAGTGGTACAGGTCGAGGAGCTGGGTCCAGCTCGACGCGACCTCCATGGTGTCGACGAAGGCGCCGTCGCGGAACACCGGCGACATCTTGTAGCTCACGGCGTAGCGCCGGGCGTACCAGGTCTTGCCGGGCTCCTCGCCGAGATCGCGACAGCCGGCGCGCTCGAGCTCGGCGAAGGTGAGCGCGGCCTCGACCTCGGTGCGCAGGCGGCTGCCCTCGAGCCCGATGATGAGCTTGCAGCCCTTGCGCGCGATCTTCTCGGCGACGGTGCCGACCACGCTGTTGACCAGGCGCGGGTGATCGAGGAGCGCCGCGAAGGCGTCCTGGCGCGCGCCGCGCTTGCGCCGCCGCGCGAACCCCATGAGCCGGGCCAGCGCGCCGTCGCCACCGGCGACCACCGGTGGCCCCGGGAGCTCGGGCAGGGCGCCCTGGTTGGGCAAGGGCGCGGGCGCGTGGCTGTGCTTGCGAGCGTCGCCCTCGGGATCGACGGTGTGGTGGCCGAAGCTGTTCACGAAGGTGTCGAGCTCGTCGTAGAGCCGCACCACCGCCGGGCGCAGGCCGCGCTGCACCACGCGGCGCAGCGCCTCGAGCCCGGCGGCGACGCTGCTCACCTCGAAGCCGCGGAACACCCGCAGCTGGGGCGCCGGCGCCAGCCGCAGCCGCGCCGACGTGATGACGCCGAGCGTGCCCTCGCTGCCGAGGATGAGCTGGGTCCAGTCGGGGCCGCCGAGCGCGCGGCGCGGACCGTCGGTGTCGATGATCGCGCCGGTCCCGGTGACCATGGTGAGCCCGGCCACGCGATCTTCGACCTTGCCGTACTTGGTCGAGAGCTGGCCGGCGGCGCGGGTCGCCAGCCAGCCCCCCACCGTCGAGCAGTAGATCGACGACGGGAAGTTGCCGAAGGTGAACCCGCGGCGCGCCAGCTCGCGTTCGAAGCGCTCGCCCGACAGCCCGGCCTCGACGTCGCAGACCTGCTCGTCGGCGCGGACCGCCCGCAAGGCCGCCATGCGCTTGGTGTCGATGGTGATGCCGCCGAAGCGCGGCACCACGCCGCCGCACACGCCCGAGCCGCCGCCGTACGGGATGATCGGCACGCCGAGCGAGCGGGCCGCGCGCACGATCGCGGCGACCTCGCGGACGTGCTCGGGCCACACCACCGCGGTCGGCAGCTGCGGCGATGCGCCGTCGCGCCGGGCCAGCAACAGCCGGGGCCACATGTCACGCGCGTAGGTGTCGAGATCGACCGCACGCAGCGATACCCGGCGCGGCCCGACGATGGCCTCGAGATCTCGGCGGACGCGATCGGCGTCGGCAGCCACGCCGTGACCCTAGTGCGCGGAGCCGCCGCGGCGCAAGGCCTTGCGTCGGGTGCGAGGGCGATCGATCGTCGCGCATGACCGACCGCTTCTCCGTCGACCGTATCACCCGGCTCGCCGTCCTCGGCGCCGGCACCATGGGCCACGGCATCGCCCACGTCGCCGCGCTGGCCGGGCTCGAGGTGCGCCTGTACGACCTGACCGCGACCCTGGCCGACGCCGGCGGCGCGAAGCTCAAGGCCAACCTCGACAAGGGGGTGTCGCTCGGCAAGCTGGCGGCCGAGGCCCGCGACGCCGCGCTCGCGCGCATCTCGACGCACGGCGATCTCGCGGCGGCCTGCGACGGAGTCGAGCTGGTCATCGAGGCGGTGCCCGAGAAGCTCGAGCTGAAGGCGGAGTTGTTCCGGCAGGTCGAGCAGCACGCGCCGGCCGACGCGCTCCTGGCCAGCAACACCTCGTCGCTGCCGGTCGCCAAGATCGCCGCGGCGGTGCGCGACGGCGGGCGCGTCATCGGCATGCACTTTTTCAACCCGGTCCACCTGATGAAGCTCGTCGAGATCGTGCGCCACCCGGGCAGCGACGCCTCGGCGATCGCCACCGCGGTCGCCCTGGGCCTCGCCTGGGGCAAGACGCCGATCGTCGTGAAGGACAGCCCGGGCTTCGCGTCGAGCCGCCTCGGCATCGCCTTGGGCATGGAGGCGATCCGCATGGTCGAGGAGGGCGTGGCCTCGGCCGAGGACGTCGACACCGCCATGAAGCTCGGCTACGGCCACCCGATGGGCCCGCTCGAGCTCACCGACCTGGTCGGCCTCGACGTCCGGCTCGGCATCGCCGAGTACCTGTCCGATGCGCTGGGCACCAGCTTCGAGCCGCCCGAGCTGCTGCGGCGGAAGGTCGCCGCCGGCGAGCTCGGCAAGAAGTCCGGCGCGGGCTTCTACCGCTGGGTCGATGGCAAGAAGGTCACTTCGCCGGAGTGACCGGGGCCGGCGTGACCGGCGGGGGCGGGGTCCAGGGCTCGCCCTTGAAGACGCCACCCTTGTCGAGCTCGTCGAGCATCTGGTTCATGCGGACGCGCTTGGCGTCGTTGAGCTTCGCGCCGTTGATCCAGTTGAGGTACTCGTCCTGCTGGTACTTCGGGCGGGCGCGGTAGGCCTCGGTCAGCGAGCGCGCGGCCAGCGCGGTGCGGACAAAGCCCGGCATCTGCGGCGGCGGGAGGCCCTTGCCTCCTCGGGTCGGCGAGTTGTTCATGGACGTGGGGAGTATCACGGAATTCGTCGTCGTGAGCCGGCGCCGAGAGCTGACCGTCGACGGCGCGCCCGCCGGCTCGCGCTGCCTGAACCAGCGCGACGAGCAGCGTCGGGCCCGCTCAGCCGTCGATGAGGATCGGCAGGTCGCGGGCGGCGGCGGTGGCGAGCGTGGCGACGAAGTCGGCCATCGGCTGGGCGGCGGGATCGGCGGGCGGCTCGACGACGGCGGCGGCCAGGCGCCGCGACCGCTCGACCGGATCGCGGAGCGCCGCGAGGTCGAGATCGTGGTCGAGCACGCCGAGGAACAGCGCCGCCATCATGCTGTGCGTCGGCGCGAGATGGCCGACGTGGAACAGCAGGTGGACCAGCTGGTCACTGCTGATCTCGTGGGCGCCCCAGCGGACGCCATAGGGCACCCGGCTCTCGAAGAAGGTGTCGTCGTCGGCGCGCAGCGCGGCGGCCTGCTGGCCATCCCAGCCGAAATCATCCACGGCGCGCACCAGCAGCTGACCGGCGGTGCTCTCGATGGTCGAGGGCAAGCGGCTCATCAGCCAGGCCTCGGCGGCGTCGGGGATCGGGTACGGGATCGATCGGTAGCATCCGAACCCGCCGGCGCCGCGATCGGCCGGGCAGGTGGCGCAGGTCGCGCGCTCGGCCTCGAGCGGCGCGGCCTCGTCGTACAGCGCCTGGAGCGAGACCTCGCGGTCGCTGACGCCGTCGGGGGTCTCGACCGCGATCGTCAGCACGATCTCGGCGGGCTCGCGCTCATCACCGCGGCGCCGCACCATCGCGAGCACCGCGTCGGCCCGGCTCCGCGACTTGCACAGCTCGACGAGGCGCTCGACGCCGAGGTGGGCTTTCACGCTGCACTCGCGCTGGAGGACGTAGTCGATGCCCATGGCGCCGACGTTACGCGATCGTGGCGGGCGCCGTCGATCGCCCGTACCATCGCGGCCCATGCGACGAAGCACCGCGATGCTCGCGCCACCCAAGCGCCTCACCCTCCTCGCCGCGGTGGTCGCGCTCGCGCTCCCGATCGCGGCCTGCGACTCGTCGGCCGGCGATCCCGACGGCGGCGCCACCACCCTCGACGCGCCGGTCACGCCGGTCGACGGCCCACCGGCCGGCGGCGGCTGCGGCCGCACCGGCGCCGCGACCGGCGTCACCAACGGCAGCGTCGTCGTGGGCGGCGTGACCCGCACCTTCTTGCGAGTCGTGCCCGCCAGCTACGACTCGTCGCGGGCCTATCCGCTCATCTTCGCGTGGCACGGCCGCACCGGCACCGCCGCGATCGCCCGCCAGTACTTCCGGCTCGAGGCCGAGACCGGCGACGACGCGATCATCGTCTACCCGCAGGGCCTGTCGGTGTCAGCCGATCCCGGCGACACCGGCTGGGAGCTCGAAGCCGCCGGGCGCGACGTCGCGCTCTACGACGCGCTGGCCGCCGACACCGCCGCGGCCTACTGCCTCGGCTCGACCTACAGCATCGGCCACAGCTTCGGCGGCTACCTGAGCAACGCGCTGGCGTGCTACCGCGGCGGGACCGGCGCCGGGCAGGTCCGCGCCATCGCCGCGATCGCTGGCGGCGGGCCGTTCGGCAGCTGCCCCGGCGACGCGATCTCTGCCATAATCATTCACGGTCGCGGCGACCAGGTGGTGCCCTTCGCGAACGGCGAGGCCTCGCGCGACGCCTGGCGCACCGACGCCGGCTGCGGCACCGCCGCGACCGCGATCACGCCGACGCCCTGCGTCGAGTACGGCGGCTGTCGCGCCGGCCTCACCGTCCGCTGGTGCGCCCACGACGAGACCACCAGCAGCGGCCACGGCTGGCCCGCCTTCGCGCCGGGCGCGGCCTGGCAGCTCTTCTCGCAGTCGCCGTGATCAGGCGACCGCGGCGCGCGCGCGCCACGCCACCAGCGCCGGCACCACGACCAGCGCGGTGCCCAGGCAGGCGATCTCGCCGATGAGCGACGCGGTGCCGAAGCCCTTGATCGCCAGGTTCTCGGACACCAACAACGAGCCATAGCCGATGATCGTGGTGAGCGAGCAGACGAAGACCGCGCTGCCCGAGGTGCGCAGGGTCTCGATGGGATCGTGGTCGGCGCCGTCGTGGCGGTGGGCGACGTTGATCGCGTAGTCGACGCCGAGGCCGAGCGTGATCGGGAGCGCGATGAAGTCGAGGAAGTTGACCTTGATGCCGAGCAGCGCCGACATCGCGATCAGGATCAGCGCGCCCAGCCCGGTCGCGCTCAAGACCGCCAGCGAGCGCCGGTTGAAGCCGACCACCAGCACCACCATCACGATCAAGCCCAGCGCGGCCAGGCCGGTGACCCGCAGCAGATCGCCGCGGATGGTCGTGATGATGTCGGCGAAGATCACCGCCGGCCCCGAGGTGGTGACCGTGCCGTCGGGGCCCAGGTCGATGCGCCGGACCGCGTCGGCGAAGCGGATCATGTCGCGGCCGTCCCACTCGTCGACCGACACATCGGGGCGCACCGCGATGAGCAGGCCGACCCGGCCGTCGACCTCGCGCAGGGGCTCGGCCAGCGCCGCCGGCAACCCGGCGATCGTGAGCCGGACCAGCTCGGCGGCCGGCTTGAGCTTCTCTAGCTCGGCGCGGTCCTCGGGCTCGAGGGCCGCGAGCGCGTCGTCGTCGAGGAGCGTGCGGAGCTCGGCGATGAGCGCGAGCTTGGCGTCCTGATCGGGCGGCACCAGGTCGAGCACCGAGCGAACCGTGCCGATCGTGGGCTGGTGGCCGGGCTGCGGGCGCTTGAGCGCGGCGACGATCTCGGGCACTTGCTCGAGGCGATCGGCCGCGATGTAGGTGGCGCCGCTGATGCCGCGGCCGAAGTTGGCGTCGCTGATCTCGATCCAGCGTCGGCCCTCGAGCGCTTCTTTGCCCTCGCTGCGCAGGTTGCGCAGGTTGTACTCGAACGGATCGTCGGTGACGTAGCGGTAGGTCACGGCGCCGCACGCGGCGGCGACCAGCACGGCCGCGGCGATCACGCGGCCGGGATGGCGGAAGCCGAGCAGCTTGGCGAGCGCGTTGCCCAGCACCGGCTCGCCGGTGTAGATGCGCGGCTTGGGGGCGCGCAGCAGCAGCACCGGCAGCAGCGTGTACGACACGATCCAGCACACCAGCATGCCGACCGCGCCGATCCACGCGAAGTCGGCGAAGCCGCGGAAGCTGGTCGCGGCCAGGGAGCCGTACGCGATCGACGCGCCGAACGCGGCGACCAAGGTCGGCTTGAGCGTGCCTCGCAGCGCGACCGCGAGGGCCTCGTCGCGATCGTGGCGGCGCCGCTCTTCGAGGTAGCGCGAGATGAGCAGGATGCCGTAGTTGACGCCGTTGCCCGCGATGATCGCGCCCAGGAACGCGGTCGCGGCGTTGAGGTGCCCGACCGAGATCGCGGCGGCGCCGAACGCGATGATGGTCGCGGCCACCAACGAGATCGTCAGCACCACCAGCAGCGTCGCCGAGCGGAAGAAGAACGCGATCACCAGCGCCACCAGGATCGCGGTGATGAGGCTCGACATCAGGATGCCGCGCTCGAGGGCGTGGTGCTCGGCGGTGGCGTTGACCACGCCGCCAGACAGGCCGATGTCGACGCCGGGATGGGCCGCGATCACCGCGGCGCGGGCGCGACCGATCTCCTCGAGGAGCTGCTCGCCGCTGTCGATCGACGTCTTGGGGAAGCCGGTGCGGACCACCAGGAGCTGGTGGTGCTGGTCGGCCGACACGTAGCGCGAGTGATCGATCGCGGCCTGGCCCTCGGCCTGGCGAGCCTTGAGCGCGTCGAGGCGTTTGGTGCGCGCGTCAGCTGCGTCGTCATCGAGCTCGATGTAGAGCGGGTTGGCGGCGAGCTTGGCCTGCTCGATCTGCTCGACCAACACGTCGCGGGCTTCGGTGAGCAGGTCGAGCGGTGCGAGCAGCTCGCGATGGGCGCGGATGTAGTCGCGCAGCGCGGCGTCGTCGTCCTCGACCTGGGCCACCAGCGCGGGCGGCAGCGCGCGCAGCCGGGCCGCCAGGTCGGTGGCCGCGGCTGCCCGAGTCGCCGGATCGTTGGCGACGATGATCACCAGCACGGTGTCCTGGGTGCGGACCCGGGCCTCGAGCCGACGCAGGTCGCGCACCGCCGGCGCGTCAGGCGGCAGCAGATACGCGAAGTCGGCGTGCAGCGGCAGGCGGAACGCGACGAGGTACCCGGCGCCGATCACCAGCGCCAAGGTCGCGACGATGACCAGCCCACCGGCTCGACGCAGCCACTGGACGTAGCGACGGGCGAGCCCGAGACGCGGATCGGACATGCCAGCCTAGCTGCGGTTGCGGTCGCGAGCCGGCGCGTGGCGGCGCTCGGGCCGGCGCGGCTTCGCCTTGTCGGTCGCGAAGTGGCGCGGCGGATCGTGGCGATCGATGCGACCGTCCTGCGCGCCCGGCGACAGCAGCCACGCCGCCCAGCGCGCGGCGCCGGGATCGGTGCGCTGCAGCGACGCGACCTGCATCGCGAGCTCGGGATCGACGGCGCGACCCTCGAGGCGGATCTCGAAGTGGAGGTGCGGGCCGGTGGCGCGGCCGGTGGCGCCGACGCGGCCGATCAGCTTGGCCGCGGGGACCGCCGCACCGGTCTTGATCTCGATGCGCGACAGGTGCGCGTAGCGCGTCACGACGCCGCCGCCGTGATCGACGTAGATGATATTGCCGTAGCCGGTCTGGCGGCCGGTGAAGGCGACCACGCCGGCGCCGGCGCTGTAGACCGGCGTGCCGCGATCGGCCCGGAAGTCGGTGCCCTTGTGGAACTTGTCGCGGTGATGGAACGGATCGCGACGCCAGCCGAAGCCCGAGCTCTCGACCCCGGGCACCGGCGAGGCGGTGAGGATCGTCAGGTCGGGGATGGGCGGCGCCGGCAGGAGCGCGAGCGTGTCGTAGACCGCCGCGGTGCCGAGGTTGCGCAGCTCGACGATCCAGCGGGTCGACCAGCCGGCCGGGTCCATCAGCTCACCAAACGTCGGCAGCGCGGTCGAGATGCGACGGGCGACGGTCGGCAGCTCGGCCGACCAGGTCCAGACCTGCTCGATCAGCTCGCCGAGGCTCGACGTCGGCCCAGGCGGCGACGCGGGTGAGGGCGCGGCCGCGCCGGCCGTGCCGTTGGTCGCCGCGAGCGCGAGGCTCACGGCGATCACCCTCAGGATCGAGCCGGACTTCATCAACTAAAGAGTCTTCGACCGCATGCAGTGATCGATCAACCCGTGCGTCCCGAAATCGTATCTGCGCAAATGTGGTTGCGTATCGGCAAACGCCTGCCAAGAATGCGACCGATGTCGACGCTCCGTCGTGTGCTCGCGATCGTGGTGGCGCTCGTCGGCGCCGCGGGTTTCGCGATCTCGGTCGAGGGCGGACGCTGGTGGGTCATCGGCAGCAGCGTCGGCATCGGCACCACCACCACCGAGCGCTGCTTTGGCGGCGAGTGCGGCTTCGGCAGCTTGAGCTGGACCGGCGGGAGCGAGCTGTGGCAGCGCGCCGGCTTCGCGACCTACGCGGCCGGGCTGTGCGCGTCGCTGGCCTTGGTCGCGCTGGCCGGCGCCCTCGCCGCCAAGCGGGTCGGCCGGCTGATCGCCGCGGTGGCCGGCGTCGCGGTGCTGACCGCCATCGTCGCGGGCGCGACCTTCTACTCGTCGCGGCCGGCGCTGCCCGGCGCCGAGCTGGGACGCGGTAGCTACGCCTTCGCCTTGGCCCTCGGCTTCGGGATCGCGGCGTCGCTCGTCACGCTCACCGCGCGCCGGCCGGCGTGATCCAGTCGTTCCTCGACGCCGGCGGGCTGTACCTCGGAACCTTCCTCTACGGCATCCTCGCCGGGCTCATCCCCTTCGTCGTGCCGGCCGAGATCCTGCTCTTTGGCATCGCCGCCAAGTACACCGACTGGCACGTGCTGGCGGCGGCCGCGGTGCTCACCGCCGCCGGCCAGATGGTCGCGAAGGTCATGCTGTATTACGGCGCGCGCGGCGCGATCGAGCGGGCCCAGGGCAAGCGCCGCGCGCAGATCGATCGCGTGCAGGCCAAGCTCGAGAAGTGGAAGGACAAGCCGCTGTGGCTGCTCTTGCTCAGCTCGACCGTCGGCCTGCCGCCGCTCTACGTCGTGAGCTTGCTGGCCGGGGCGCTCAAGATCCGCATACGCGCCTTCCTCGTCGTCGGCATGACCGGCCGCGTGATCCGCTTCGCCGCCTGCGTCGCGTTCCCGGCCGCGATCCGCGGCGTCATGTGGTGACCACGTCCTCGACGGTGCCGATGAGCGCCGACAGCTCGCGGTACCAGCGCGTCGCCGCCGCGGTGCGACCGGGCAGGGCGCTGGTGCCCCACACGATCGACAGCGTGGTGCGCGTGGTCGCGCTGGTCTTGGTGACCTGGGCGTCCTTGACCGCGGTGCCGCACGGGCCGCGCGCGTCGGACAGCGCGAGCAGGCCGCCGGCGTCGATGACCTGACCCGATGGGTTGAAGACGTAGGTCGTCGGCACCGGGCACACGCCGATCGACAGCGGCGGCGTCGCGAGCTCGAGATCGATGACGCTGATGGGCAGGCCGCTGTGCAGCGACACCAGGTTGCACACGTCGACCACTGGGTTGAGCGCCGGGAACCGGCCCTCGGCCTGGGCCTGGGCCAGGTACTCCGAGGCCGGCTTGCCGCGGCCCGAGGGCTTGTAGCCGCCGTGGCGGAGCAGCGCGCGGACCGCGCCGCGCACCGCATCGTCGACGGTGAGGCCGGCCGGAGGAGCGCCCGGCAGCGCGGGGACGGGCAGCTCGCCCAGCGCGACGTGCAGGCGCGTGACGAACCCGCCGACCTCGAGCAGCGGATGGGCGGCGACGGAGATCGCGATCATGGAACCCATGCTACCAACTGCGGTCCATGACCTCGGCGCGCTGGGACGCGATCATCGTCGGTAGCGGTTTTGGCGGCGCGATGGTCGCGCATCGGCTCCTCGACGCCGGAGCCCGGGTGCTGATGATCGAGCGCGGTGACTGGGTCGAGCGCGGCCCGGCGGCCTGGGAGCCCGAGGCCTCGCTCGAGCTGACCAAGCACTACGATCGCGAGATGCCGTACCGCTGCGTGACCGGCGGCTACGGTGGCGAGATCGCCGGCTACGCCGCGGTGGGCGGCCCGTCGGTGTTCTACGGATGCGTGTCGTTCCGTTTTCGCGAGCGCGACTTCGCGGGCGACCCCGACGTGGTCGGCGACTCGGGCGCGCAGTTTCCGTTCGACTACGACGAGCTCGAGCCATACTACGGCGAGGCCGAGCGGCTGCTGGCGATCGCGGGCGACGACACCGGCGACCCCACCGCGCCGCGCCGGTCCACGCCGTACCCGCAGGCGCCGTCGCCGCTGGCGCCGATCTCGGCCCGCATCGCCGAGGCCGCGCGCGCGGTCGGGGCCTCGCCCTTCGCGCTGCCGCTCGCCATCAACCACGGCGCCGGGCCCAAGCCCGCGCCGCTGTCCGGAAACCGGACAGCCTGCGTGGCCTGCCGGACCTGCGACACTTTCGGCTGCGCGATCGAGGCCAAGAACGACGTCGCGACGATGATGATCGCGCCGCTGGTCGCGCGCGGGCTGACCTTGTGGCCGCGCACCGTGGTCACCCGGATCGTCACCGAGGGCGACCGGGTGACCGGGCTCGAGGTGTGGCGCCGCGACGACGACACCGTGGTGCGCGTCGAGGCCGAGCAGCTGGTCCTGGCCGCCGGCGCGCTGGGCACGCCGCACCTGCTGCTGGCCAGCGGCCTCGAGACCCGCTCGCCGGCCCAGGCCGCGGTCGGTCGCTACCTCATGCGCCACGCCAACGCGATGGTGTTCGGCTTCTACCCGCGGCGCCCCGATCGCGAGCGGGTCTTCCACAAGCAGATCGCGATCAACGACTGGTACTTCGGCGCCGCGGGCAAGGACGCCGCCGGCCTCACCAAGCTGGGCGGGGTGCAGCAGGTCATGACGCCGCCGCGCGGCCTGGTGCGCGCCCACCTGCCGCCGGTGGTGCGCGGGCCGATCAGCGCCCTCACCGAGCAGCTCACCGGCCTGCTCTGCATCGCCGAGGATCAGCCCCAGCAAGCCAACGGCGTCACCGTCGATCGCGCGCGCCTCGATAAGTTCGGCGTGCCCCAGCTGGTCATCGAGCACCGCTACAGCCCGCGCGATCGGCGCGCGCTGGGCGCGTTGGTCCGGCGCGCCAAGCAGGTGCTGCGCGGCAGCGGCGCGTGGTTCTTCCACACCCACGGCATCAAGACCTTCTCCCACGTGCTGGGCACGGTGCGGATGGGCCGCGACGCCGCGACCGCGCCGGTGGACGCCGCCGGTCGCTACCGGGGCCTGCGCGGGTTGTGGATCGCCGACGGCAGCACGCTGCCGCTGTCGGCCGGCGTCAACCCCAGCCTCACCATCGCCGCGACCGCGCTGCGCACCGGCGAGTTCCTGGTCGGGACCCGCGCCCCGGAGTCGGCATGAAGATCGTCCTCGTCGGCGCTGGCCGGGTCGCCCGCCGCCACGGCAACTTGATTCGCGCACTCAAAGGCGGCGAGGTCTGGATCGCGTCGCGCGACCGGGCCCGCGCCGAGGCGGTCCGCGCCGCGGTGAAGGGCGCCGGGATCTTCGCCAGCTACGACGACGCCTTGGCCAGCGACGCCGACGTGGTGGTGATCGCGACGCCGCCCCACCTCCACCTCGAGCTGGCCTTGGCCGCGCTGCGGGCCGGCAAGCACCTCGTCCTCGAGAAGCCGCCCCTGCCTCGCGCGGCCGACTTCGACGCCCTGGCCGCGGTGAGGGGCACGCGCCGGGTCTTCGTCGCCGAGAACTACTTTTACAAGCCGTCGCTGGCCCGCATCCGCACGCTGCTCGCCGACGGCGTGGTCGGCGATCCGCTGTTCATCCACGTCAACGCCATCAAGCGCCAGCGCATCGACCCCGCCGACTGGCGCGCCGATCCGACCCGCGCGTTGGGCGGCGCGCTCTACGAGGGCGGCATCCACTGGATCGACTTCATGGCCAACCTCGGCCTCGAGGTCGAGCGGGTCCACGGCTTCGCGCCGCGCCCACGTCCGGGCACGCCCGAGCAGAGCATGATGGTCGGCTTCGACTACCGCGGCGGCACCGCCGGCATGCTGTCGTACTCGTGGGAGGTGCCGTCGACCTTCCACGGCCTGCGGCTGTCGAAGATCTACGGTCGGGCCGGGACCATCACGTTCGAGTCGAACGGCCTGTGGGTCCTGGCCCACGGCACCAAGACCCGGCCGTACTTCCCCGGCGTCCGCGACCTCGCCGGCTACCGCGCGATGTGGCGCGACTTCCTCGGGGCCTGGCGCGACGACCGCGACGCCGCCTTCACGATGGCCCACGCCCGTCGCGATCTCGAGTTGATCGAGGCCGCGTACACCAGTGCAGGCCTGCCGCTTCCTGAACAATCGCAAACGGTTGGAACGATTGTCACTGCGTCGTGATAAGCGGGCGGCCGTGACTTGGTTGCAAACAGTTGTTGCGGCCCGCGGGTCGCAGGGTGATGCGGGGCAGGCGAGCGCCGCTGGGTTGTTGCGTGACGTGGACGCGCTCCGGCTGACCGGCACTGCATCCCTGGACGTTGAACGTCGTAGCGAGCTGGGTCAGTTTCTTACCCCGATTGCGCTTGCCGAGTTCATGGCAAGCATGTTCGGCGAACTGGGAGGACGCGACGTCCGCCTGCTCGAAGCCGGGGCGGGCGTTGGATCGTTGGTAGCAGCGTTGTGCGCTGAGATGATCCGACGGCCCAACCGACCACGGGCTGTGGCCGTGGTCGCGTACGAGATCGAGCCAAAACTCATCCCATGTTTGGAACGTACGCTGGCTGCCTGCGGTGACGTGCTCGGCGCGCAGGGCGTCAGGTTTTCATCGACGATAGTGCAGCGAGACTTCATCAGCGAATCGGTCGCGATGCTGACGGGTGGGCTGTTTGCTCCAGCAAGGCAGTCCTTTCATCTTGCCTTGTTAAATCCGCCATATGGCAAGATTCGGTCTGACTCGCCCGAGCGTCAGCTGATGAGTAGCATTGGGATCGAGGCGACCAATTCGTATGCCGCGTTCGTCGCGCTGGCCGCGAGGCTTCTCGAAGTGCGGGGCGAGTTGGTCGCCATCACCCCGCGGAGTTTTTGCAACGGCCCTTACTTTCGGCCGTTCCGCGAGGAATTGCTGGGACAGATGTCGATTCGCCGGCTCCACCTGTTCGAATCGCGGGAACAGGCGTTCTCTGATGACAAGGTGCTTCAGGAGAATGTAATCATCCACGCGGTCAAGGTGCGAGACCGCTCTCCCGTCGAAGTCAGCATGAGCGATGGCGTCGATGACGACCTCATCGCGACCCGAAGTGTGCCATATGCTGATGTTGTCGGGCCGGTTGGGGCGGGGTCTGTGATCCGGATCGTTCCGGACGACATCGGAGACTCAGTCTCCGACGGACTGGCTGGCTCGCAGAACACGTTGGAACAGCTCGGTTTGTCGGTTTCCACCGGCCGTGTCGTAGACTTCAGGGTCGCCGATTTTCTGCGCAAAGACTCAGTGGCCGGCGCTGTTCCGCTCATCTACCCCGGTCACTTCGAGGGTAGCGAGATTCGCTGGCCAAGGGTCGACTTCAAGAAGTCGAATGCCATTCTCTTGGCGCCTGAGACGCGGAGTATGGTTTTCCCGGCGGGGTGTTACGTCTTGGTGAAACGTCTCTCCGCAAAGGAGGAGCGCCGCCGGATCGTCGCGGCCGTCTACGAGCCGGTCCCGGGTTCGTCTTGTCCGGTTGCATTCGAGAATCACGTCAATGTTTTCCACGCCGCTGGCGGCGGTCTGCAAGTGGACGTTGCGCGAGGGCTTTGTGCGTTCTTGAATAGCGGGGTGGTTGACGCCCAATTTCGGCAGTTCAACGGTCACACGCAGGTCAACGCGACCGATCTGCGCAGTCTGCGTTTCCCGTCGCTCGCGGCCCTGTGTGGCCTTGGGGGACGGGTTGCCCGCCAAGCGTCGAGCGAGGCTATCGACGAATTGGTCGCCAAGGAGTTGCTGGGAATGCCGGGTGCGAACGCTATGAAAGCGATGAAGCGACTTGAAGATGCCCGGTCGATTCTCAAAGAGCTGGGAATGCCAAAGCCGCAGCAGAACGATCGATCGGCGCTGACCCTGCTTGCTCTGCTCGATCTGCCTCCGACAGTTCCATGGCGCAAGGCAAGCAATCCGCTGCGGGGTATTACGCCCATGATGGATTTCTTTCGTTCCTGCTATGGCAAAAATTATGCGCCGAATAGTCGCGAGACTGTGCGCCGGTCGACGATTCATCAGTTTGTTGCGGCCGGGCTCGCGGTTCAGAATCCCGATGACGAAAGTCGTCCGACGAACAGTGGCGACACGGTCTATCAGATTGCTCCTGTGGTCCTCGGCGCGATTCGGTGCTTCGGCAGCCCACGGTGGGCTGCGAAGAGAGATGCGTACTTGGCCCAAGCAAGGCCGTTGGCCGAAGCTTATGCGCGACAGCGCGATGCCGTGCGCCTGCCCGTCTCACTGCCGGGAGGTCGCAATCTGTCTCTGTCCGCAGGTGGTCAGAATGTCTTGCTCAAGCAAGTCGTGGAAGAGTTTTGTGCACGCTTCACCCCCGGAGGAGAGGTTCTCTACTTGGGGGACGCCGCGGCTAAATGGTCTGTGAACGAGGCGGCTCGCCTCGAGTCTCTCGGCGTTGTCGTTGAACCGCACGGCAAGATGCCCGATCTCATTGTGTATCACCGTGACAAGCACTGGCTCTTGTTAGTAGAGGCGGTGACCTCGCACGGCCCTGTGAATATCAAACGACACAACGAGCTGCGTGAGCTTTTCAGAACATCGAAAGCTGGATTGGTTTTCGTGACGGCTTTTCTCGACCGGAAGAGTCTCGCGCGATACGTCGGCGAAATTTCTTGGGAAACCGAGGTCTGGGTCGCTGACGACCCCGACCATCTGATCCATTTCAACGGAGATCGCTTCTTGGGGCCGTACCTGGGCTAGCTGCACGAGTTCCTGCTACGTCTGCGCCGTGAACTACGTCGTCGCCACGCTCATCGGGCTCATCGCCGGGCTGCACACCTGCACCTGGGGCATGTACAAGGACGCGCCGCACGAGGGCTTCTCGTGGCCCAAGTATTTCCGCTCGGCCATCGTGGGCGCGGTGCTCGGCTGCGGCGCGCACTACTTCACCCAGTGGGACCTGGTCCACGAGCCCGGCCTGCGCTTCCTGTACTGGGGCCTGCTCTACTGTCTCGAGCGCGCCGCGACCGAGTTCTGGAAGTACTTCATCCGCGAGGAAGATCAGGCGAAGTACTTCATCCCGATGCAGTTCGGGATCATGGGCGTGCCGATGAAGGATCCCTGGAAGCGCATCCCGATCGGCTTCGTGGTGATGGGCATCTGCTTCGCGCTGTTCTTTGGGCTGCGCGCGCTCAACCACCGCTATCCCGACGTCCCGACCTGGATCCTGATCGTGACGGTCGGCAGCGTGTTCGGCTGGATCTCGGCTTTCGGCGGCGCCTGGAAGGACGCGCCGGTCGAGGGCTTCGAGACCTTCAAGTTCTTCCGCAGCCCCGGTGTCGCGGCGGCCTGGGCCGCCATCTGCGCGCTGTTCACCCGCGAGTGGGTGGTGCTCGCGATCGCCGCCGAGGGCTTCACCGTCGCGGCGATCGAGACCTACAAGACGTTCTTCTTTCCCAACAAGCCGCGCGGCAAGTTCGCCGGCAAGCCGATCCTGCATCCCCAGTACACGTCGTGGCGCTACAAGTTCGTGCCGCTCTACGCGGGGATCTGGGTGCTGGTCGCGGTGCACTTCGTGTGGGGGCTGACGCGCTGGCACCTCCCGTTGGTGTGGTGAGCGTCGCGGGCGCCGCGGTAGGCTGCGCCATGGCATTTCGCGAATACGGCGATCACGACGCGACCGGGCTCGCCGAGCTGGTGCGCACCAAGGCGGTGCATCCGCGCGAGCTGGTCGACGAGGCGATCACGCGCATCGAGCGCGACAACCCGCGGCTCAACGCCGTGATCCACCCGATGTTCGAGTCGGCGCGCCGCGAGGCTGAGACGCCGGTCCGCGGGCCCTTCGGGGGCGTGCCGTTCCTCATCAAGGACCTGCTGACCGCGTGGAAAGGCGAGCCTCAGTGCTCGGGCAGCCGCGCGCTGACCGGCTGGATCTCGCCCCACGACAGCGAGGTGGCCGCGCGCTACCGCCACAGCGGCGTGATCGTCGTGGGCAAGACCAACACGCCCGAGCTCGGCGTCGTGCCGGTGACCGAGCCGGCGGCGTTCGGCCCGACCCGCAACCCGTGGGACACCAACCGCACGCCGGGCGGGTCGAGCGGTGGCTCGGGCGCGGCGGTCGCGGCCGGCTTCGTGCCGATGGCGGGCGGCGGCGACGGCGGCGGCTCGATCCGCATCCCGTCGTCGTGCTGCGGCTTGTTCGGCCTCAAGCCGACCCGGGGCCGGGTGCCGATGGGCCCCGACCTCGGCGAGGCCTGGCAGGGCTGCGTGGTCGAGCACGTGCTGACCCGGTCGGTGCGCGACTCGGCGGCGATGCTCGACGCGATCCACGGCCCTGACGATGGCGCGCCGTACTACGCGCCCGCGCCGGCCCGGCGGTTCCTCGAGGAGGTCCTGGCCGCGCCCGGGCGTTTGAAGATCGCGTACACCACGCGCGCGATCATCCCGGCCGACGTGCACGCCGAGTGCGCCGCCGCCACCGATCGCACGGTCGCGATCCTGCGCGAGCTCGGCCACGATCTGGTCGAGGCCCACCCGCCCATCGACGGCGAGCAGCTCGGCACCGACTTCGTCACGATGATCATCGGCGAGGTCGCCGCCGAGGTCGCCGAGATCGAGGCCCGGCTCGGGCGCGCGGTGCGGCGCGGTGAGCTCGAGCGCGAGACCGCGATGCTCAACCGCCTCGGTCACGCGGTGCCCGCGGTCGACTTCGCGCTGGCGTCGCGGCGCCTGCACGCCATCGGCCGCCAGACCGCCGAGTTCTTCCGCACCTTCGACCTCTTGCTCACGCCGACCTTGGCCCAGCCGCCGCTGCTGATCGGCAGCCTCGCGCCCAAGGGTGCCGACGCCGCGCTGCTCGCGATCGCCGAGCGCCTGCCGATCGCGAAGCTGTTGCGCCGCGCCGGCGGCGTCGAGCGCATCGCCGCCAAGGCCTGGGGCTTCACGCCGTTCACGGCGGCCTGGAACGCGACCGGTCAGCCTGCGTGCAGCGTGCCGATGCACTGGACCGTCGAGGGGCTGCCCATCGGCGTCCAGCTGGTCGGGCGCTACGGTGACGAGGCCACGCTGTTCCGCGTCGCCGGTCAGCTCGAGCGCGCGCAGCCCTGGCGCGATCGCCGCGCGCCCGGCGCCTGATCTCGAGGCGCGGCCCGCGTCACTTCGGGTCGGTCGGGTCTTTGGGTGGCGCAAAGGGCGGCGGCGGCGCGGCGGGTGCAGGCTGGTGCTGCTGGTGCTGCTGGTGCTGCTGGTGCTGGTGCTGCTGGTGCTGGTGCTGCTGGTGCTGCTGGTAGTGCGGCGGCGCGGCGCTGCGCGGCCAGCCACCCGCCCACGGATAGCCCGGCGGATGTCCAGAGGG
>Ga0209181_10000285_pt1 | contig 95420 bp, 90 predicted proteins | sample MAT05_FD_187208 | JGI IMG/M metagenome (GOLD analysis project Ga0209181, IMG submission 187208) | Freshwater microbial communities from Lake Fryxell liftoff mats and glacier meltwater in Antarctica - MAT-05 (SPAdes) (version 2) | ecosystem: Environmental > Aquatic > Freshwater > Ice > Liftoff...
AGCGGCGCAAGTCGTAATTGCCCCGTTCGCACCGATTATAGCTCGTTTCGACGGCTGCTTGTCGTGCGAGTTTGATCGCGGGCGGGCAGATCACATCTTTATAGTGAATGGTTTGAACGGCTGGTTGTCGTGCGAGTTGTGGCGTATAGCGGGCTGACCAACATCTGGCCAGGCGCTAAGTTGCACGGATGGCCTCCAACGAACGCGTTTCTCCCTCTGGCATAACAGTGCCAGTCGCCGCCAAACCCGGCGACGGCACCGTCGATTACGCAACCGACCTGGGCGACCCGGGCAAGTACCCGTTCACCCGCGGCGTCCAGCCCAGCATGTATCGCGGCCGCCTGTGGACCATGCGACAATACGCGGGTTTTGGCACAGCAAAGGCGACGAACGAACGTTTCAAATTGCTGTTGGCGGCCGGGCAGACAGGGCTATCAACGGCGTTCGATTTGCCGACGCAAATGGGCATCGACTCCGACTCGCCACGATCGCTGGGCGAAGTGGGACGTGTGGGGGTCGCGATTGACACGGTCGAAGACCTGGCCATCCTGTTTGATGGCATTCCGCTCGACACCGTGTCCACCAGCATGACCATCAACGCCACGGCGTCCACGTTGCTGGCGATGTACATCGTGGTGGCCGAGGAAAACGGCATTGCGCGCGACAAACTGTCGGGTACCACGCAGAACGACATTCTCAAGGAGTACATAGCGCGCGGCACGTACATCTATCCGCCGGCGCCCTCGCTCGCATTGACGGCCGAGACGTTTCGTTTTTGCGCGGCGGAAGTACCGCAGTGGAATCCGATTTCCATTTCCGGTTACCATATTCGCGAAGCCGGCAGCACCGCCATTCAGGAAGTCGCGTTTACCTTTGCGGACGCGCTGGAATACGTGAAGTGTGGCGTAGACGCAGGGTTGCCCGTTGATGCAATCGCACCGCGCCTTTCGTTTTTCTTTGCCGCGCACAGCGACCTGTTTGAGGAAGTCGCCAAGTTCCGTGCGGCGCGCCGATTGTGGGCGCGTTTACTGCGCGAACGGTTTGGTGCCAGCGACGCCAGTTGCCGGTTGCGTTTTCACACGCAAACGGGCGGCGTGACGCTGACGGCGCAACAACCGCAGAACAACATTGTGCGAGTGGCTATTCAGACTTTGGCGGCGACGCTTGGTGGTACACAGTCGTTGCATACCAACGGGTACGACGAAGCGCTTGCCCTGCCAACGGCCGAAGCGGCAACGCTCGCGCTGCGCACGCAGCAGGTGGTGGGGTATGAGAGCGGTATTGCCAACACGGTCGATCCGCTGGCCGGCAGTTGGTACGTGGAAGAACTGACGAACAAGATTGAGGAACAGGCGCGCGCGTTGATCGAGCGCGTTGACGAGCAGGGCGGTGCGGCCGAGTCCATTCGCAACGGATTTCCTCAGGAGGAAATCGCGCGCAGTGCGTACGAGTATCAACTGCGTGTGGAATCGGGGGAAACGGTGGTGGTTGGCGTGAACAAGTTTGGGGACGGGCAGGCGCCGCCGGTTATTCCTGCACCCGATTTCGCAGAACTCGGCCGCAACCAGATAGCCGCACTGGCAAACGTGAAGGCGTCGCGCGACAACGGTGCCGTGCAGTCCGCGCTCGTGGCGCTGGGCACTGCGGCGCCGACGTACCTGGCGTCGCATCACGGTGCGCGTGCTGAACTCATGCCGTTGGTGATTGACGCGGTGCGCGCGCGTGCCAGTGTCGGCGAAATTGCCGACACGTTGGAGAAGGTGTGGGGACGACACTCTCCCGGCGGCTGATCTAAAGCGACCTGTCTGTTCGGTCGTTCCGCGCTCGGAATAACCTGACCGGGGCGCAAAGGCAAATCGAAACAGCCCTCGCTCTTATCGAGAATGGTGCATCACCGCGCGAATTGCTGAGCGCGAAGGCACTGGGCTCCTACTCTCCACGATGGCTGCCGGGGGCAAATCGGGAAGCGTCAGCGGTCGCGCTCAAATACCTCCCACCGGCCCTCAGACTCGCTCTCGAAATGTCGCTTCACGTGGCTCCGCGCAGTGGAGGGAGACCTGCTCGAACTCGAAAAGCGCTGGAAAGAGGCCGAGGAAATTGCTGGAATCGCGGACGGTCTGACGATTGGCCCTGGCACGGGACTGACGCGTTCGCGAAATGCGAGACGCAGCCCGAAACGAAATGCAAAAGGACAGTGATTGAATTCTGGAGGCACGCTCGCGATCGTTCAAATCAATCGTGGGTTTAGCGAGTTGATGATTGCTCGCGTGACGGCCAACTGGCGACGGGCAAATTGGGCGATCGCTCCCAATGGGGAAGATAGATCAGCGCTTCCAAGTAGCTTCTCAGGGTGGCGCCTTGAACAATGCCAACGACTCGACATCATCTTCGTCTCTGGTCGCGACGTACAACCCGCGTTTTCCGGTTCCGACAATACGTGAACGTGGAGGCAGCGTGAAAGTGGCGCGCTTGCCTGTGCGATCGACAACATCGAATGCGCCTGGTTCAGTCACGCCTGTTGCCGTGCGCCGGATATACAGGCGACCATCGACCCCTGCGTGCAGCGCCTGCAGAACGAAAGGCGGTACGGTTTCGGGCCAGAATGCGAAGTCTTCAGGCGTGGCATCAGACATTCGATTTTCTCTCGAAATCTCCTTTTTCATTTTTGCAGTGACTGGCGCCGGGACTTCCGCTATCGGCTTTCCCTCAATTCGCACTCCATCCGTTCCAATCCAATCGACCCGATACGGGTGGTGCAATGCAAGCGCGATACCTCCGTCTGGAAACAGCACGGCCTGTTCTGCGGTTGGGAGTCCGCTGGCCAGCTCGAATGTTTCAATCCCAACGCTCGCTCCGCTCTGTCGCACATGTCGCTTACCCGGACCCTCGTATGCGCCCCGAACCTTGGCAATCGTGTCGAGGATGCCACTCGCTGAAACCCGAATGATGGCGACCACGGCGGAGAAAGAGATTGATTGTGTCAATCTGAATGTTTCACCAACCTTCAATCGGTCAATCCCTACGACCCGCAACACGTTGCCTCGCTTGTCCATGCCTTCGACGTTGCCACCGAGCTTTCCAGCGCGTTGCCGAAAAACGTCGGCGAACGGAACGAAGCGCGATCGAAACAAGAGTTGCAACCGGCTACCTGAACTCAGCAGGACGGTTGAATCTTCTCCAACGGACCAAAGTTTAAGGGGGTTGCCGTACTCGCCCGGGCCTTCTCCCCGTCGACCAATCGCTACGCGAGTGTGCGTGCGTGGATCAACAAGAACCAGCTCTCGAACTCGCGAGTCTGCGACAAGCACTCGGCCATCACTGAGTTCCCGTATCGCACTGATATTGGAGAACTCGCTTGCAACGTCTGCCAGCTTTGCCAGCGGTGTAGCCGTGCGCGGTTGGCTTGTCGCGACCGATACGAACGCAGCTGTCGTCGCTGCCAGAATCGATCCCCTCGCAACGCGACGGCCGCGATTGCTTTCTGACGAGAACGCGCGAGCCCGAAAGTTGCGAATAATCATGTTGGCTTCTCTCCTCTACTTATCGCTCCAACTGCTTTGAGCAGGTCGGCGGTCGAGCGTCCTCCCCGGAACTGCCAACCGTCCATCAGAAGCGTCGGCGTTCCTGGAATATTGAGTTCGCGCGCCACGGCAGCTGCGCTGTCTACCTTTTGAGCCACCGCTGGTGAACGCGTGCACAAACTAAAAGCCGAGGTATCGGGAACGCCGGATTCGTGGGCAAATACTGCCCAAGGCTTCAGACCTACTGAATCCAACTTTGAAAATACGTGAGAAATGAACTGCCGCGCACGACCTTGGGCTAAAGCGCATTCTAACGCGAAGGCACCCCCACGGGCACACTTGTGACTCGGAATCGGCATAGGAACGATCATGAATTGCACCGAATCCCCGAGCGACTTTTCAATCTCACGCATGGTCCCATCGTACGTCGCACAGAAGGGGCATTCGAGGTCCAGGAACGCAACGATCCTCGTGCGACCTGTGCTCGGTGACGTAGGCGAAGCAAACTGCAACGCTCGCTCCCACACCAGAGATTCTGGGGGATTTGTCAGAAATTCACATTGAAAACAGTGCTAGAACGAGAGAAACGGCTGCGCAGAGAGCGCAACCGTTCTCATTTGGTTCAAGACGGAGGATTGCAAACGATCACTACTCCTTGGCATGAGCCGAAACCCTCGTCCCAGCATCCGGGATTCGTGTCGTTACAAGGCCCCTCCAAACCACGACCTACTGCACTTTGCATTTCTTGGCTTGGACAGTCGTGGTCCTCCTGGAAACAAGCGGAGCAGAGAGGGTCGTTCCTTTCAGCGGCGTTCGCCGTCGCACCGATCGAGATAACAAGCGTCGCGAGAACTCGCACAACCATCGTTGAGATTTTCATGTTGCGCGCCTTTTCAGAGGTGATTGCAATGCCAGGAAGCAGAACTTCCTAGACGCGAAATTACCCCCCCCGCATGAAGTCAATAGCGCTCAGGTTCGATAAGCATGGCAGGCGCAGGCCGCTGCGCCTAAGTAGCTGCCGGCGTCCGTATGCCGCCCGCCCTCGTCGCTCTCCAAATTTTTGCTTCACGAAGCCGGCGAGCAACGTCCGCGGGAAGGCGATCTGCTTGAACTCGACCACCGCTGGAGAGTCGCCGAGGAAGTAGCTCGCATTGCTGGGTGCTTGACGCTAAACGAATCGACCAGACGGAAACGGGCAGGATACGAGGAAAATCTTTTCTCAAGACAGGCCATTGCCCCTCTGACAGCGATTGAACCAACCCCGCGCCGTCGGTAGCTTTCTAGGCTGGCCCTGCCCCTGTCCCCGAAGCGTCCAAGTAGCGCATCCATGCCGACTTACGAGTTTCGCTGTCCCGACGGCACCATCGTCGAAAAGATCTTCAAAATGTCCGAGGTTCCGGACCGCATCCCCAATCCCAACGGCGAAGGGGATGCCGTCCGCATTATTTCGGGGGGCGCCGGCTTGCTGTTCAAAGGCACGGGGTTCTACATCACGGACTACGGCAAAGACGGCAAGAAAGACCAACGCTCGGGCGCCAATGAAACCGCGGCCTCGCAAAGCGCAGGAAAAGCGGAGTCCAAAAGCGATACGAAGGGCGACTCGAAGAATGAGGCCAAGGGCGAATCCAAGAGCGATTCAAAGCGCGAGTCAAAGAGCGATTCCAAGAGCGATTCCAAGAGCGAGAGCAAAACCGAGTCGCCCAAACCGGCGGCACCGCCAAGCCCATCGTCGCCGTCCACCGGAACCAATTCTGGCGGCCGCTCGTCGTCCGGCGGCTCCTCCTCGAAGAGCGATACGTGAATCAAGCCGACGCGCTACGCGCCGAGGTCACACGCTCGGCCGTCGCCCTCGGCGCGCCCAGCGAGACACGGGTCGTGCTGGAGCGCCCGCGCGATCCCGCCCACGGCGACTGGTACACGAACGTCGCCATGACGCTGTCCAAAGCACTGGCGCGCAAGCCGCGTGAAATTGCCGAATCGCTGATTGCCGGTATGCACCTGGAACGTGTCGGGGTGACCAATGCCGACATCGCGGGCCCGGGCTTCATCAACTTCCGTCTTGACGCCGGATTCCAGGCTCGCGGACTACTCCAAATTCTCGCGCACCCCGAACAATGGGGGCTGAGCAACGCCGGCGCCGGCGAACACGTCGTTGTCGAATTTGTTTCCGCCAATCCCACCGGTCCGCTGCATGTGGGTCACGGGCGGCAAGCCGCACTGGGCGACGCGATCAGCACGCTGCTGGAATACACCGGCTGGAAGGTGTCGCGTGAGTTTTACTACAACGACTCGGGCGCGCAAATTGCAAACCTGGCGCTGAGCGTGCAGGCACGCGTGCGCGAAAGTGGCGGTGCAGAGTTGCTCATTCCAGAGGGTGGATACCACGGCGAATACATTCGCGAAATCGCGGAACGTTACGTTGTGCAGTATCCGGGCGACTCGTCCGGCCATGACCTCGACGCCATGCGCGTTTTTGCCGTGGCGGCATTGCGCCACGAGCAAGACCTCGACATGCAGGCGTTTGGCGTCAGGTTCAACACGTACTACCTCGAAAGTGCGTTGTACTCCGACGGCAACGTGAACAAGACCGTCGACATGCTCAAGGCTTCAGGACACACGTACGAGGAAGACGGCGCCCTGTTCCTGCGCACCACCGAATTCGGTGATGACAAAGACCGCGTCATGAAAAAGAGCGCGGCCAAGGGCGGCGACTACACGTATTTCGTGCCCGATGTCGCGTATCACGTGACGAAGTGGGAACGCGGGTACCACCGCGCCATCAACGTGCAGGGCGCCGACCATCACAGCACCGTCACCCGCGTGCGGGCGGGACTGCAGGCACTGGAAATGGGCATTCCGAAAGGGTACCCCGACTACGTGTTGCACCAGATGGTGACCGTCCTGAAAGGTGGCGAAGAGATGAAAATCTCCAAACGCGCCGGCGCGTATGTCACGGTGCGCGACCTCATTGACGAAGTGGGGCGAGACGCGGTTCGCTTCTTCTTCCTCATGCGAAAAGGCGACTCGCAACTGGTGTTCAACATCGACCTGGCGCGCTCGCAGTCGGAAGAGAATCCGGTGTACTACGTGCAGATGGCCCACGCACGCATGAGCGGCATTTTTCGGCAGGGTGGAATGGACGCAACGGCAATTACCGGCGCGGGTGTCGACCTCGACATGCTGGCCGAACCGGCGGAACAAGAGTTGATCAAGGCGTTGTTGGACTTTCCGCGCGTGGTGCAGCAGGCCGCCGAAGCACTGGAGCCGCACCGCATTGCGGGGTGGTTGTCCGACACGGCCTCTGCAGCCCACACGTGGTATCACAAGCACCACGTGCTGGACGAACCCGAACACATCACGCGCGCCCGCCTGGTACTGGCGCGCGCCACGCAACTTGGCCTCGCCGCCGGATTGCGCATTCTTGGACTCTCGGCGCCGGAGCGCATGTGACGGGTACTACTGGTAGTGCAACGGGGGGAAGCCCCGTCCTCGTTGTTGGTTCCGTCGCGCTCGACTCGGTCGAGACGCCGTTTGGCAAAGTCGATGACGCCATTGGTGGGTCGGGTGTGTTCTTCTCATCGTCCGCGTCGCATTTCACCAAGGTGCAGTTGGTCGGGGTCGTGGGCAGCGACTATCCGCTGGACAAACTGGCCCCGCTGGAACAGCGGGGGGTCGATCTGGCCGGCCTGGAGCAGGCAGAAGGTTCGAGCTTTCGCTGGCGTGGTCGGTATCGCCACGACTTGAACTCGGCCGAAACGCTGGAAACACATTTGGGCGTCTTCTCCAACTTCCGGCCGCAAATTCCGGAGCAGTTTCGCAATTCGCCGTTCGTGTTCCTCGCCAACATCGATCCGCGTCTGCAATTACAGGTGCTGGATCAGGTGAACACCCCCAGGCTGGTCGCGTGCGACACGATGAACTTCTGGATTGAAAGCCGTCGTCCCGAGCTGCTGGAATTATTCAAACGCGTCGATCTCGTCACGTTAAACGACGGCGAAGTGCGGCAGCTCACCAACGAGAACAACCTCGTGAAAGGCGCCAAGTGGATTCTCGATCGTGGTCCGCGCTTTGTGCTGATCAAGAAGGGGGAACACGGCGCCTTCATGTTCACCAAAGACAGCGTGTTTTTTGCGCCGGCCTATCCGTTGGAATCGGTGTTCGATCCGACGGGGGCGGGTGATTCGTTCGCGGGCGGCTTTATCGGCTATCTGGCGTCCACCAACGACATCAGCGAGTCGGCGATGCGCCGCGCGGTGGTGATGGGATCGGCCATGGGTTCGTTTGCTGTCGAAAAATTCTCGAACGAACGCTTGCTCGAAATCACGCGCAGCGACATTGATGCACGCGTGCAAGAGTTCCGGCAGTTAGTCGCGTTTGATACCGATATGCCTGCTGCGCTGGCGGAGAGCCAATCGTGACAGGTGGTGGCGGTCAGGCGCCAATGGACTATCGCAGCGCGGGTGTGGATATCGACGCCGGCGAGCACGCCAAGAACCGCCTTAAACGCGTGGTCGAATCAACGCTGACAGCCGGTGCGCGGGGTGCGTTCGGCGGTTTCGGTGGCATGTTCAAGGTACCGGGCGGGTACACCGCGCCGTTGATGGTGGCGAGCGCCGACGGCGTCGGCACCAAGATCAAAGTCGCCATTGACGCTGATCGCCACGATACCATTGGGCACTGCCTCGTGAACCATTGCACGAATGACATTCTCGTGCAGGGCGCCGAGCCGATGTTCTTTCTCGACTACGTGGCGTTTGGCAAGTTGTTGCCGGACGTCGTGGAGGGTGTGGTCGCCGGCGTGGCGGCGGGTTGTCGCGAAAACCGTTGCGCGCTCATTGGTGGCGAAACGGCGGAAATGCCGGGCGTGTATACGCCGCCTGACTACGACCTCGCCGGGTTTATCGTGGGCATCGTCGAAGAAGACCGCGTACTCGGCAGCGCGCGCGTGCAGGAGGGCGACGCCCTCATTGCGCTGGCGAGTAACGGGTTGCACACCAACGGATATTCGCTGGCGCGTCGCATTGTGTCGGAGCGCCTCAATCTGTCCGTGGACGAACCGTTTCCCGAAATGTCAGGAAGCAGCGTCGCGGACGTGTTGCTCAAGGTGCATCGCTCGTACCTGTCCTGCCTGAAGCCGGTCCTTGGGGACATTCACGCCATGGCCCACATCACCGGCGGCGGGTTGCCAGGCAATCTGAATCGCGCACTCCCGTCGCACCTGGATGCGCTGGTCGACGCCAGCACCTGGACCATTCCGAAAGAATTTCAGGTACTGCAGTACGCCGGGGTCGTTTCCCATGGAGAAATGTTCCGCGCGTTCAACATGGGCGTGGGCATGGTGGTCATCGCGCCGCAATCCCAGGTGTCCCGCATGCTCAGTCGCGCCGAAGCCTGCGACATTGCGGCATGGGAACTGGGACGGGTCGCGCCGGGCACCGGTATAGTGAAAATCGACGGCGAAGTGTTTTGATTCAAACCAGCGGAGTCAATCGGATGTTTGCCAACCCACGTGGTACTGCTCCCCGCGCTCGTCGCACCTCATTGCGGACCTTTGTCCGATTATTCGGGGCCGTGGCGGTGATTGCCGGCCCCACCGTGATTCGCGCGCAATCGCCGAGGGTGACATGCAACTCGTCCGTGGGCAGCGTCAGTCCCGCCGACGCATGCCAGAAGATCAGCGATATCTACCAGTTTCTCGCGCCGCAAATTGGCGTGGCCCTGTCCGGCGGAAACGTCATGCTGGGGGAGGCCGGTTCGCTGGGACGTCCGGGCAACAGTTCGCTGGTGCTTCGATTAACGGCCGTCGACGGGTTTGTGCCCAGCAACCCTGTCAATCTTTCCCCGACAGGTACGGCGACGTCCAGCAATTTTGGCGCGCAACGTGCGCCGGTTCCCGTGCCGTCGTTGGATGCGGCCGTCTCGCTCTTTCAGGGCGTCGCGATGGGACTGACAAACATTGGGGGGCTTGATGTGCTCGTGGGGCTCACGTACGTGCCGGACGTGAACAAGGACCAGGTGTCCATCAGGACAGACGGCCGCTCGTTTGCGACGTCGTACGGGGTGCGCCTGGGAATTCTGCAGGAATCGGCGGCTATTCCCGGATTGAGTGTCAGCTATCGCCGACGCAGACTGCCGACCACCAGTGTTGGTTACACGTCCAACAACGACACGTTATCCGTGAACAAGATGGCACTGACAGCAAACGCGCTGCGCCTCGTGGCGGGAAAACACTTCAAGTTCATTGGGATTACCGGCGGAATTGGTCGCGACGATATCGAGTCCACCAGCAACTTCAATGCGGTGATTAACGAACCGGCACCGGCGCCGCGTCTGCAGGTCAGTGCCATTCTGGCGCAACAGAAAGTCAAGCGCAACACCGCGTTCGTCAACCTGTCCATCGGGTTGCCCAAAGCACAGTTGGTGGGAGAAATGGGGTGGTCCAGCAAGGGTACCATCCAACAAACCGTGAACTCGTTTGACGGAAAGCTGGCCAACGACGCGTTCCGCTACTACTCGCTGGGATTTGGAGTGCGTTATTAGTGCAACGGTTCCGCCCTTGTCAGACTCCGCACAAGCGTCGCTGACCGACTCGCGGCACATGGCCCGCGCGCTGCAATTGGCAGAACGCGGCGCGGGGAATGTTGCGCCCAACCCAATGGTGGGCGCGGTGGTGGTGGCGGGTGACGCAATTGTTGGTGAGGGATGGCACGCGGCGTTCGGTCAGGATCATGCCGAGGTGGTCGCGCTTCGAGCAGCGGCCGACCACGCGCGCGGGGCGACGCTGTATGTCACGCTTGAACCGTGCAATCACACGGGGAAAACGCCGCCGTGTGTTGACGCGATCCTCGCCGCGGGTATTCGTCGCGTGGTGTATGCCATTGCCGATCCGAACCCGGTCGCCACGGGCGGCGCCGACGCATTGCAAGCGGCTGGCCTCGAAGTGGTGAGCGGCGTGTTGGCCGATGATGCGACCGAACTCAATCAGCCGTTTCTCTTCGCGGCACGGGGAGCGACGCGTCCGTGGGTCACGCTGAAACTGGCGTTGTCGCTGGACGGCGCGGTCGTCGACGCGTCGCGCGAACGGGGGTGGCTGACCGGCCCGGACGCCCAGCGCGCGGTGCATTTCATGCGTGCTCGCGCCGATGCGATCGGCGTTGGCATTGGCACCGCTCTCGCTGACGACCCCATGCTCACCGTCCGGGACGCCCCGTCGCCGCGCGTGGTGCCCGCTCGGGTCATCTTCGATCGCGCCGCCCGCCTGCCGCTCGATAGCCAGCTGGTGCGGGGGGCGGCCAAACATCCGCTCATTGTGCTGGCGGCCGGCCAATCGGCCAGCAGGGAGGCGGCGCTGACGGCGCAGGGCGTGGACGTGGTGCGGGTCAAGGACATTCCGGAGGGCCTCGTGGAGTTACGCAACCGGGGCATTCGCCACCTCCTGGTCGAGGGGGGCGCGGTGGTTGCGTCGGCGCTTCTGTCCGCCGGTCTGGTGGACCGCCTGATTATCTTTCAGGCGCCGGTCATTCTGGGGCGGGACGCCGTCAACGCATTCAGCGGAGTGGCCCCGCAACGGGCGCAGCACGCGCCCCGCTTCCGGGTCGTGTCGCGCCAGACATTTGGCGACGATCTCATGACCACCTACGCAGTATCCACGGGCTGAACGCGGCACATGTTTACCGGACTCGTTGACGATATCGGCACCATCAGGCAGGTCACCGAATCCGAAGCTGGGCGCGAGTTGGTCATCGCTTGCCGCTACACAGATTTGGCGCCCGGCGAAAGCGTGGCGGTGAACGGTGCGTGTCTGACCGTGCGGACCTGTGGCGTGGAAGGGGCCGATCGTGGCTGGTTTTCCACCGCCGCTGTGGTCACGACGCTCGATCGCACCACGATTGGCCGGTGGCGCGAAGGACGATCGCTCAATCTTGAGCGGGCATTGCGACTGGGCGATCGGCTGGGCGGACACATGGTGCTGGGCCATGTCGACACCGTAGTGCCGGTTCGCCAGGTGTCCGTGCGAGACGATGCGAAACTGGTCGATCTCACGCTGCCACCGGCTCTTCATGCGCTGATGGTGGCCCACGGTTCCATCGCGGTGGATGGCGTCAGCCTGACGGTGAACGCCTTGCTCGACGACTGTGGCGTACAGCTTTCGTTGATCGACTTTACGCTGCATCACACCACGCTTGGCGCGCTGGTGGCGGGCAATGAAGTGCACGTCGAAGCAGACGTGCTGGCCAAACATGTGGAGCGGTTACTGGCGCCCCGCATTGGGCCTGCTGCAGGCAGTTGATGGGTTCCGCACACACGGAGATGTCCGATGGCATTTGATACGATAGAAGAGGCGTTGGCAGATATTGCCGCGGGTAAGTTTGTGCTCGTCGCGGACGATGAAGATCGCGAGAACGAGGGCGATCTCGTTTGCGCCGCCGAAAAAATCACGCCGGAAATGGTCAACTTCATGCTCGAAGCGAAAGGCATGATTTGTCTGGCCATCACCAACGAACGGGCCGATCATCTCGGGCTCAAGCCGCAGACGGCCGAAAATACGGAATCCATGAGCACCGCTTTTACGGTGAGCATTGATGGCGCGGCCAAATACGGGGTGACCACCGGCATCAGTGCGAGTGATCGGGCGAAAACCATTCTGGTGGCGGTCGATCCGTCGTCAACGCGCGCCGACCTGCGGGTTCCGGGCCATATTCATCCACTTCGCGCACGCGACGGTGGCGTGTTGCAGCGCGTGGGGCATACCGAAGCGGCGGTCGATCTCGCACGCCTGGCCGGGTTGCAGCCAGCGGGAGTGATTGTCGAAGTCCTCAACAAGGATGGTACGACGGCACGCCGCTCTCAGCTGGAAGAGTTTGCCGCGCAACATCACATCACGTTTATCACCATCGCGCAGCTGGTGGCGCACCGGTTGCAAACCGAGCGCCTGGTGCATCGCGTTGCCGAAGCCCGGTTGCCAACCGACTACGGCGAATGGCGCATTATCGGGTATCGCAATGATGTGGATGCGCGCGAGCATGTGGGGTTGGTGTATGGCGACGTGCAGGGTGGGGAAGGGGTGCTGGTGCGGATGCACTCGAGCTGCCTCACGGGCGACGTGTTCCATTCAAAACGATGTGACTGCGGCTGGCAGTTCGATCAGGCCATGCGACTCATTCAGCGCGAGGGCCGTGGCGCCATCGTGTATCTCGATCAGGAGGGGCGGGGTATTGGCTTGCTGAACAAGATCAAGGCCTATGCGCTGCAGGATCGTGGCGCCGACACGGTGGAGGCCAATAACACGCTGGGATTCAAGGGCGACCTCCGCAACTACGGCATCGGCGCACAAATCCTGCTCGACATTGGAGTACGAAGTATTCGTATTCTCACCAACAATCCGCAGAAAATTGTGGGCATCGAAGGGTATGGGCTGGTCATCGCCGACCGGATACCCATCGAGGCTCCCTCCAACGATGACAACGCGTCATATCTGGACACCAAACGCACCAAACTGGGGCATTTGTTTGCAATCTGATGGCTGAACTTTCTGGAAGTCCCCGTGGTGAAGGCCGCCGACTGGCCGTGGTGGCCAGCCGGTTCAACGAACACATCACACGTCCACTCGCGGAGGGCGCGCTCGATGCGCTGACCCGTCACGGCGTGAACTTTGATGACATCGACGTCATCTGGGTTCCTGGCGCGTGGGAACTACCGGTGGCCGTGCGGAAGGCGCTCGCCACGGGCCGCTACGATGGCGTGGTGGCGGTTGGAGCGGTCATTCGGGGTGGCACCCCCCACTTCGATTATGTCGCCGGCGAAACCGCGCGCGGATTGATGGACGCCTCCCGCGATTTTGAAGCCCCCGTCACACTGGGATTGCTGACCACCGACAACATGGAGCAAGCCGCTGCGCGCGCTGGCGGAGAACACGGCAACAAGGGGTGGGACGCCGCGCTGGCCGCGTTGGAATTGCTCGACGTCCTTGATCAACTCGAGCCAGACGATTCCGCGGGTGATGCGTGATGGCTGACTTGCCAAGCCTGCGCGACGACGCATTCTGGGACACACCCACGCAGGAACCGCTGCTGCCAGCGCACGCGGGCGGCAAACAGCGCAAGCAGCGCCAGTATCAGGAGCGGTTGGAGACGCGCGGACGCGCGCGCGCGTTGCAGGCGTTGTATGCGGCCGACATGCGCGATTTCTCGCAACTCAAGCGCATTGCGTCGCAAGTGTTCGACGACTTGTCCATCGTGCCGGAAGAGCGTGTCTTTGCTGCGGCACTCATTGCCACCATGGCGGAACACAGCGCGGAAATTGATGCGGCGCTGACCGATGTCACGACGAACTGGCGTTACGAACGGTTGGGCGCGATTGAGCGTAGCGTCCTGCGGGTGGCCGCCGCCGAATTCCAACGCGGAACGACCCCTGTGAAAGTGGTGTTGCAGGAAGCGGTGCGACTGGCGGAGCGATTTGGCACGGAGCGCAGCGCGCGGTTTGTGAACGGCGTACTGGATGCGTACGCACGACGGCTCGGCAGGTTGTGAGCGGAGACCACCGACCACTTCGGATTGCCGTCGTCAATTGGCAGGATCGGGAAAATCCGCTGGGTGGGGGCGCGGAAATCCACCTGCACGAAATTTTCGGGCGATTGGCGCAGGCTGGCCATCAGGTCACGCTGTTGTGCGGCGGCTGGCCTGGCTGCCCGCCGCGCACACAACTGGACGGTATTGACGTGTACCGCGTTGGCACCCGCCAGTCGTTTCCATTCAAGGCGCGCGGGTTCTGGCGGCGCGAATTGGCCGACCGCAACTACGACGTGCTGGTCGAAGACATCAACAAGGTGCCGCTGTTCACACCCTGGTGGCCCAAGGCCCGCGTGGTCGGGCTGGTCCCCCATCTCTTTGGCCTGACCGCCTTTCAGGAGCTGGCAGCACCGCTGGCCGCTGCGGTTTGGCTGGCCGAGCGCCCCATGCCACGGGTGTATCGCAACCTGCCCGTTCAGGCCATTTCAGACAGTACCCGCGACGATCTGGTGCAACGCGGTTTCAAGCGCGACAATGTCAGGGTCATCTTTCCTGGAATTGATACGGAGCACTACACCCCGGACGCCTCCGTTCGTTCCGACCGGCCCACGTTCGCGTATTTGGGTCGACTGAAAAAGTACAAAGGGGTAGACCTTGTGCTGCGCGCCTTTGCATTGTTGAAGGTGCCGGATGCGTTGCTCCAGATTGCCGGAGCCGGCGAGTTCCGCGAGGAGCTTGAACGGTTGGCGGTGACGCTGGGCATTGCCAACCGGGTGCAGTTTCTCGGCCGCATTGACGAAACTCAGAAGATCCTTTTGCTGCGGAGGTCCTGGGCAACACTGTTTGCTTCACCCAAAGAGGGGTGGGGCATCACCAATCTCGAGGCAGCTGCCAGTGGTACGCCGGTAATCGCGTCCAATTCACCAGGGATTCGGGAATCGGTCAGGCACGGGGAAACGGGGTACCTCGTACCGCACGGTGATGTAGCTGCCATGGCGCAATTCATGCAACAGCTGGGCGAAAATCGACCGCTGGTCGAAGCGCTCGGTGTTGCGGGTCGGCGATTTGCCGAAGGGTTCACTTGGGCGAATGCCGCCGACCAGACTGCTGCTCACCTCCGCGAGGTGGTGAGCCCTGGAGGAAGTCGCTGATGGAGATCATTCTGCATGCGCATCACGCGGAAGTCCCGCCCAATCTGCAACGTGATGCGGTGGACGCTGTGAAAGTTATCGCCGCCCGACTCAAGCGAGTGGTGGATGCCATTGTGCGTTTTGAATCCGATGGCCCCGAACGCCGGGTGGAGATTGTGTTGCGTGCGCCCCGACGGCGCGAGGTGGTCGCGCAAGGATTTCACCGACAGTTTGAGCCCGCGCTCGCGCTGGCGCTGACCCGGTTGCAAACCCAGGTGGCCCGCGCGCGACGCAGCAAACGCGTTGGCGTTCGCGGAGGTTTTACCGGGTGAAACCACGCTTGACGGTGGGTCAGTTGGACGAGCGCATGAAGGAGGCACTGCAGTTGGAGACGTTGGGTCCGGCCGTCGGCCATGACCGGGAAATATCGAGCCCCGAGGCGTCCAGCCCGGGGCTCGTGTTGTCCGGCTATATCAACCGGTTTCCGTATCAACGCATTCAGGTGCTGGGCGAGACGGAAATTACCTATCTCAAGTCGCTCGATCCCGCACAACGCGCCCACAACCTGCAACAGTTTTTTTCGTTTCCGATTCCGTGCGCATTTATCACCAAGGGGCTCGAACCGCCGGAACCGTTTCTTGCGCAGGCGGAAGCGGCCGGTGTCACCATCTTTCGGTCCGCACTCAAGACCGCCGAGTTCTACCGGCTGATCAAACCGTTTTTGTCGGAGCAGTTTGCTCCCACCACCACGCTGCACGGTTCGCTGGCCGACATCTATGGCGTCGGACTGTTTTTCACGGGCAAGAGCGGCATCGGCAAGTCGGAGTGTGTGCTCGATCTCGTGGAACGCGGCCATCGCCTCGTAGCGGACGACCTCGTGTTCGTCTCGCGCCGTGGCAACGATGTCCTCATTGGACGCGGGCACGAATTACAGCGGCACCATATGGAAATTCGCGGGGTCGGACTGCTTGATATTCCCGCCATTTTCGGGATTCACGCCGTCAGGCAACAAAAGCGGCTCGAAGTCATGGTCGTGCTGGAAGAATGGGACGCCGACGCCGTGGTCGATCGCACGGGCCTCGATACACAAACGATCAGCATTCTGGGCGTCGATATTCCGCGCATTACGGTGCATCTCAATCCTGGAAAAAACATCACGGTGATTGCCGAGGTGATCGCTATGAACCATTTGTTGCGTTATTATCGCGGCTATGATACGGCGACGGCATTTAACGACCGGTTGATGGGAACCATGCGCCGCGCCAGCGATGTGCAGCGATACCTGCAGGAGGATGAGGAGTAGTGCCTTCCGTGTCCGACGAACACGCCGTTCACAGTCCCGAGATCGAAACGCGCCGGGCGGTGATTGCCGGCCACGCTGATTTCGCGGCAGGACTGATTTCGGCCGTCCAACAGATTGCCGGCCGCGGCGACACATTTGTGGCGGTCTCCAACGCGGGCCTGAGTGGGGCGGACATCGAGTCGGCCATTGGACAGGCCCTCGACCTGAGCAAGGCGGCCGTGCTGTTCACCGATTTGCCGGCAGGCAGTTGCACCATGTCGGCACGCCGGTTGCAGCGTGCGCGCCCCGGCCTTGTTGTGGTCACGGGCGTCAATCTTGCCACAGCGCTTGAATTCGCATTTCGTGCGCCGAACGAGTCGGCCGCGCAGGCGGCCCACGCGGCCGCAGAAAAAGGGCGCGCGACCCTTGTCGTGCACGGCTGACATGCCCATCGCCTTGTATCGCATCGACGACCGGCTTATTCACGGGCAGGTCGTGGTGGGGTGGGGACAGCCGCTCGAACTGCGCTTCATCATCCTCATTGACGATGATGTGGCCGGTAGCGAGTGGGAGCAGGAGTTGTATCGCATGGGGGTGCCGCCGGAAATGGAGGTGTGTTTTTCCTCCGTCGACAGCGCGGGCAGCACGCTGAACCAGTTCTCCACCGACGCACGCATGGGGATCGTCCTCGTCGGCGATATCGGAACCATGCAGCGGCTGGTAAATGCCAACGCCGTCATCAAGACGGTGAACATTGGCGGCGTGCACCATTCGCCGGGGCGGACCGCGCGCTTGCGTTACGTGTTTCTCACGCCCGAAGAAGAACAGGGGTTGCGCGCCATCGCCGCCGCAGGCGTTGAGGTCACAGCGCAGGATGTACCCGGCGCGCGGCCTATCCCGCTCGAGGAACTCTTGTCCGGCGAACAAAACGAATGATCGCGCTGGCGTGCCCCCTCGGCAAACACCGTTCACGCTGTGATCGATAGCGACGCCGTGCTCGCGCGCGTCGTTGATCTGGTGCCGCTGTCGTTATTGGGCGGGGTGCTGGGTTTAGACGTGGTGAGTTTCCCCCAGGCGATGATCTCGCGCCCCATCGTCGCGTGTACACTGGGCGGGGCCTTGGCCGGTGACGCGGTCGCCGGACTGGTGTGCGGTGCCGCGCTGGAGTGTCTGGCCGTCGAGTCGCTGCCGGTGGGTGCCTCACGATATCCAGAGTGGGGCAGTGCGTCCGCCGTCGCGGGCGTGCTCGCGGCGCAAGGGGCCGCCGGCGCCTCCATGCCGCAAGCCGGCGCCCTGGCCGTCGCCATGGTCATGGGCATCTTCACCGCGTGGATTGGGGGATGGTCCATGGTGCGCCACCGGAAGCTCATTGCAAGTTGGGCTCGCCCGCGACTTGAGCGGCTCGCCTCGGGGAGTGAACAAACAGTGGTTTCGCTGCAACTGTTTGGGATGACCGTCGATTTTCTGCGTGGCACCGCGGTCACGCTGCTGATGTTGGCGCCCGGTCTGGTGCTTTCGGAATGGGCGATCACGAACTGGAATCTCAACTTCGCTGTTACCAAAGGCGTGGTGATCACCACCGTGGCGGCGGTCGCTGCCGCGGCCATCTGGAAGGACTTTCACGCTATTGCCGGCACCCGCCGGTTGTTCCTTGCAGCGTTGGCGGTCGGGACCACTGGAGTTGTGCTGAATGGATGAGCAACTCCCGGGCCGCGAGGCGACACCCACGCCTCGCCCGACGAGCCCGCATGCCCTTCCGGCCGCTGGTGCCGGCTCGCCCGGCCCAAGCGTGCCACCGCTCGATCGTGCGACCCACTGGAACATGTTGATGCGCTGCCTCGCTATTCAGGGCTCGTGGAACTACGAGATCCTGCTCGGCAACGGCATCGGGTTTTGCGTGGAGCCGGCATTGCGGCGCCTTCCGGGAGGGAAAGGCGGACCCGCGTACCGTGCGGCGCTGGCCCGGCAGTGCACCTATTTCAACGCGCACCCTTACCTCGCCTCACTGGCCATAGGGGCGCTGGCGCGCGCCGAGACCGATCAAGCACCGCCCGAACGCATCGAGCGCTTTCGAAAGGCACTCTGTGGACCGCTGGGCAGTGTGGGCGACCGGTTGGTGTGGGCGGCGTGGCTACCGGCGTGTTCGCTGGCAGCGCTGCTGTTCTTTGGATTGGGCGCCAGCCCGCTGGCGGTCGTGGTGGGTTTTCTCTTGCTCTACAACGCCGGACACCTCATGCTGCGCAACTGGGGCCTTCGCGCCGGTTGGCGGGACGGCCTGCGCGTCGCTTCGGCCATGGGAGCGCCGGTGCTGCAGCATGGACCGCGCTACATTGGGAGAGCGGCGGCTGTGATGGGTGGGCTGGCGCTGCCACTGGCCGTGCATCGGGCCATTGGAGGAGGGCCTGTTTTTGCGCCCGTTCCGTTGGCGGTGGCTGCGCTGACTCCGTTGTTGGCCGTGTTCCTGGTGCGGTTGCACGGCCGCATTGAAGGGTGGCGCATTGTGTTCGTCATCCTTTCCGCACTTGTCCTTTACTCGGTGGTACGCTGATGTGCGAGCGATCCGTCCAAATCGTCAATAAGCACGGTCTCCACGCACGCCCCGCGGCCGAAATGGTCAAGGCGGCGTCGAAATACAAGAGTGACATCACCATTTCGCGCGAAGACCTGGAAGTGAACGGCAAAAGTATCATGGGCGTCATGATGCTGGCCGCCGAATTCGGCGCAACAATTACGCTCCGCGCCACAGGACCGGACGCGGAAGACGCCATTGCTGCGTTGTCGGTGCTCGTCGCGTCGCGTTTCGGTGAGACGTAGTGGATTCTGTCCTTCGCGGCATTCCAGCTTCCCCCGGAATTGTGGTAGGCCCGGTGCATCTCCTGAAATGGGAGGTGCCCGAAGTTCGTCAGCGTTTGGTGGGTGATGATGAAATAGACTCGGAAATTGCGCGCTTGCGCGACGCGCTCGAACAGGCGCGGGTGCGCTTGCACCACTTGCGCGGGCGCGCGGAAGTGCAGGCCGGGGAGGAAGAAGCCGCCATCTTCGATGTGCAGCTCACCATCCTTGACGACACGGAACTGGTCTCGCGTGCCGAATCACTGATTCGGCAAAACCTCGGCGCCGAAAAGGCGTTCGATATTGTCCTGCTCGAATGGCGGCAACATTTCGCCCGCCACACCGCGCCCATGTTGCGCGAAAAGGTGAGTGATCTCACCGACGTGCACATTCGGGTGTTGTCCATTCTGCTGGGACTGGCCGATCACGATCCCGTCGATGTCCCCAAGGGCTCGAACGCCATTCTCGTCACGAACGACCTGACTCCGTCGTTAACGCTGCAGCTCGATCGCGAGTGCATCGCCGCCATCGCCACCGACGCGGGCACGGCCACCGCGCACGTCGCCATTCTGGCGCGATCGCTCGGCATTCCGGCAGTGGTGGGTCTTCGAAACGCCGTCGCCTATCTCAAGGGTGGCGAGCAGGCCATTCTGGACGGCAACGAAGGCACACTGATCGTCGCGCCCTCTGAGGGCGACGTAGCAGCGGCGCACGCTCGCATTGAGCACGAGGCCGGGCGTGCCGACGAAATTCGCGCGTTGGCCTTGAGCGAGCCGGTAACGCCGGACAACGCGCGGGTCATCATTCGCGCGAACGTCGACCTGCCGGAAGAGTCGGAACTCGCGGCCAACAGCGGCGCCAAGGGGGTCGGCCTCATGCGGACCGAATTTCTGGTCGTGGGCCGAGCATCCATGCCCGACGAGGAAGAGCAGTACCGCGCCTACCGGCGTGTGGTGCAGGCATTCGACGGACAACCCGTCATTATCCGCACCTTCGACGTGGGCGGCGACAAGCTGCCCGTGGGGGGCTTCCCCACCGAGCCCAACCCGTTCCTGGGTTGGCGCGCCATTCGCATGTGTCTCGACGAACCCGAACTGTTCAAGGTGCAGTTGCGAGCCCTGTTGCGGGCGGCGGTGCACGGTGATCTGCGCATCATGCTACCGCTGGTCGTCTCCGTCGACGAAGTGCGCGAAACCCGACAACTCCTCGAAGAATGTATTCAGGAACTGTCGGCGCGGCGCGTTCCGTTCCGCGATGAGGTGCCGCTGGGCGTCATGGTCGAAACCCCGGCGGCGGCTGTGGCCGCCGACACGCTTGTCCGCGACGTTGATTTTTTCAGCATCGGCTCGAACGATCTCGTGCAGTACACGCTGGCCGTCGACCGGGGCAATGCCAATCTGGCGCACCGCTTCACTCCGCTGCATCCAGCCGTGTTGCGGCTCATCAAGCAGGTGCAAATGACCGGCGCCGCACACGGCGTCGAGGTCAGCGTCTGTGGCGAAATGGCCTCGCACCCCTTGAGCGTTTTTGCGCTGCTGGGCCTGGGCATCCGCAATCTCAGCGTGTCTCCGCGTGCCGTCCCCTACGTGAAGCGCGTGGTGCGTGGGGTGCGGATCGAGGCGGCACGCGACGCGGCCGACGCCGCCTTGTCGGCCGGAACCGCGCGGGAGGTCGAGCTGCTCCTGCGACGGCGCCTGCGCGCCGAACTTGGTGACGCCAGCGGCTGGTAGCAGTCTCACTTCCGCCCACCGCTGAGCCTATACCTGCCAAGGGCGCGGCTCTAATTTGTGGGTGACAAGCACTGCCGGATCAGCTCCAACATTTCTGCCCAGCGCCGCCGGCGCTATGCTGTTACCCCTAACCATCCATCGAGTGGCCGACAAACACCTCTTTACCTCGGAATCAGTCACCGAGGGACACCCCGACAAGATCGCCGACCAGATTTCCGACGCGGTTCTCGACGCCATTTTGGCCAAGGATCCCGCCGCGCGCGTCGCCTGTGAAACACTGGTCACTACCGGACTTGTCGTGATTGCCGGTGAAATTACCACGTCGGCGTACGTGCACTTGCCGGATGTTGTGCGAAACACCATCGAAAGAATTGGCTACACCAACGCCGAATATGGCTTTGACTACAAAACCTGCGCGGTGATGAGCACGATTGACGCGCAGTCCCTTGACATTTCCAAAGGCGTGGATCACGGCGGCGCCGGCGACCAGGGCATGATGTTCGGCTATGCAACCGACGAAACGCCCGAGCTCATGCCCATGCCCATTCAGCTCGCGCACAAATTGACGCACACCCTGGCCGCGCGCCGCAAGGACGGCACGCTCCCATGGTTGCGCCCGGACGGTAAAGCGCAGGTGTCGGTCGTGTACGAGGACCACCTGCCGGTGGCAGTGGACACGGTGGTGGTCTCAACGCAACACGACGACAAAATTGCGAACACAAAACTGCGCGCCGCCATCACCAAAGAAGTCATCGAAGCCTGCATTCCGTTGGATTTCCGTACGAAGAAAATCAAGTATCATATCAATCCCACCGGGCGGTTTGTCATTGGTGGACCGCAGGGCGATGCAGGACTGACCGGCCGTAAAATTATTGTCGACACGTACGGCGGCATGGGCCGTCACGGCGGCGGCGCGTTCAGCGGCAAAGATCCGTCCAAGGTCGATCGCTCGGCCTGCTACGCCGCGCGTTGGGTAGCGAAGAACATCGTCGCAGCGGGATTAGCCAAGCGCTGCGAAGTACAGGTGGCATACGCCATCGGTGTTGCGAAACCCGTGTCGGTGTACGTGCAAACATTCGGAACTGGCGTGGTGCCCGACAGCCAGATCGAGAACGCCGTGTTGAGTGAGTTCGACCTGACCCCTGCCGGCATCACAAAGGCGCTCGACTTGCGCAAGCCCATTTACCAGGCCACGGCCGCCTATGGACATTTTGGTCGCAAGCCCGAAACGGTTGGCAAAGGCAAAACCGCACACACGTTGTTCACGTGGGAGCGTACGGACCGGGTGGCCGCGCTCAAGCGCGCCGTCAAGGGCTAACGCCCTCTCGCGCACGCGTGGTGTCACATGATTGAAGTCGCCATCGAACGCGTCGTACCCGACGGGGTGTCGGACGCGTTTGTGGTGCTGCTTCGTGAGAAGGACGGAAAGCGGCTGCTTCCCATCTGGATTCGGCGAATGGAAGCCGAGTCCATTGCCGCTGCGGTGCACCAGGCCAGACCCAAGCGGCCGCTCACACACGATTTGTGCAAGTCAATTATTGGTGCCATGGGCGGGACCCTGCAGGCGGTGCACATTACCAGCATGCAGAAAGACACGTATTACGCCGAACTGCTCATCGCCGAAAGCGACGGCGTGGTGCATGTCGACAGTCGTCCGTCCGACGCCATGGCAATTGCGGTTCGTATGGCTGCGCCCATTTTTGTGCACGAGTCACTGCTCGGGCACATTGAAGTGGTCCCCGCGGATGCGTCAGAGTCCTCCGCACAAATTCGCGCCATCTCGGCCGCGTCTGCGGAGCTGTCAGCAGAAGAACTGAAGGCCTATCTCGAGAAACTTCGTCCGGAAGATTTCGGCAAGTTCTCCCCATGACCGATTTTCGTCCAAGGGTTTCGATGGTGCGTGTGGTGGTGGCGTGTTGCGTTGTACTGGGTGCAGCTGGCGCACTTCAGGCACAGGAAGCGCGCTCGGTCAGCGGACGGGTGGTGCGCGTGGTCGCCGCCCCGTTGTCAGAGACGGGTCAGCCCATTCCTGCGGGCACGCCTTCGGCTGCGGCCAAACCTGACACCATTGGTGTCGTGCCGGCGCCTTCCGCTATGGTCATACTGCACCGCGTCGGCCGAGACTCCCAGGCGCCGCTCGATTCCATGCGCACCGCGGCCAATGGCACGTACAGCTTCAAATACCAAACCAGTGGGACAAACAACGCCGTGTATTTCACCTCCGTGAAGTGGGGCGGCATTGCGTATTTCACCGCCCCGCTTCGGAACGCGGTGGTCAGTGGCAGTGATGCAGAAATTACCGTGTTCGATACAACGAGCCGAACATTTCCCCTCAAGGTCAGCGGCCGGCATCTCATTATCGGTGCGGCCGATTCCACGAACGAGCGCACCGTGGTGGAAGTGTTCGAACTCTCCAACGACAGTATCGTCACGTTGGTATCCGGTGCCGATTCCAGCGCGCCGCCCACCTGGTCCGTGTCGGTTCCGAAAGAAGCGCGTGATGTGAAAGCGGGCGATGGGGAAGTGTCGGCCGATGCGTTTCGCAAAACCGGCGATCGCGTTGCCATCTACAGCGCGGTCGCCCCCGGCTTGAAACAGATTTCGTTTTCGTACCGGCTTCCCAACGAGAGTTTCCCGCTGCCATTTGTGCTCGAGCGTGGCGCCGTCGTCATGGAAGTGTTGCTGGAAGATCCCATGGGCACGGTGACGGGCGGCTCATTGCTTGCCGCCGATCCCGTTACGCTCGAGAACCGCAACTTCCGTCGGTTTCTGGCGCAGGACGTGCCCGACGGCACCAGCATCGAAATCAAGTTGCCCTCGGGCCCATCGGTCGGGCGCAACATGTACATCGCGGGACTGCTGGGCGCGATTGGCACCATCATGCTGCTCATTCTGTGGCGTGCCCTGCAGCGCAATCGCGCGCCGTCGTATGTCGGGTTGCCCCCGGTTCGGGTCAAGGAAATCCCGCTGGCCGACCGGTTGGCGCGTGAAATTGCCGATCTCGACGCCACGTACACGCGCTACCAAAATCCAACCGACGCAGTCAAACAGGCCTACGAAGAACGACGCGCTGAACTCAAAGACGCCCTCGCTGCAGAATTGGCGAAGCGCTAAATGACCTCGCGCGTGTTGCTATTGGCGTTGGTGTGCAGCGTTGTGGCCTGCGCGAAGTCGGAGACAAACACCGACTCGGCGAATCGCCCACCCCCATTGGGTCGCGTGCCGGCTGACACCGATGACTTCGGCGCGCTACTGCCTGTCGATACGCTCGCCGGCGCACGCGTGGTGTCGCTTGTGCCAGCCGCGACCGAGCTGATTTACGCAATGGGGCGCGGCAACCGGCTGGTTGGGCGAACCACCTGGGACCTGTTCCCCGATTCGGCACGGCTGGTGCCGAATATGGGCGACGGCATTCGGCCCAATGTCGAAGTGGTGCTGGCTGCGAAACCAACGCTCGTGGTGTTGTACGCCAGCATGGCCAACAAAGCGGCGGCGGACGCATTCGCGAACGCGGGAATTGCCGTCATGTCCACACGGGTTGATCGCATTGCCGACTTTGAACGGTTAAGCAGGCAACTGGGTGTCGTGCTGAACGCGCAGCAACGCGCGCAGCAGGTGGTTGATACGGTCAAAGCGACGTTGGCCAGCGTGCGCGACGCAGTTGACGGTGTCGTACGCCCCACTGTCGTGTGGCCCTTGTACGATTCACCAGTAATGGTGCTCGGGCATGGAAGTTTTGTGGCCGAGTTGCTGGATATTGCCGGGGCGACCAATGTGTTCGCCGATCTGGCGAAGCCGTCGCCCGAGGTGACCATTGAAGAAATCGTGAAGCGTAATCCCGACTTCGTCATGACGTCGCCCGTTTCAGCCATGCGGTTTGCGTCCAGCGCGAAATGGAAAGCGGTACGGGCGGTTCGCGAAAAGAACGTGCTGCTGGTTGATACGCTGTTAACGGGGCGCCCCACGGTCACACTCGGCATGGCCGCGGTGTCGCTGGCCAAAGTCCTGCATCCGGATCGCGCATCGCGCTTGCCATGAGCAAGAGGGCGGGCAACAGCGTGGGTGTGAACGCTTCGCAAAAGGGCGCGGTGCGTAGTTCCCACTGGAAACCGTTGGTGCTAGGGGTGGTGGCGCTGTGTGTACTGTGTGTCCTTGGACTGGCCATCGGTGCTATTTCCATTCCCATTGCCGATGTGTTACGCGCGGTCTCGGGCAACGGCGATGCCGGGACGGTGGCGATTGTTCGGGAACTTCGGGGTCCGCGCGTATTGCTCGCTGCGCTCATTGGTGCCGGACTGTCCGTGAGCGGTGGCGCACTGCAGGGCACATTGCGCAACCCGTTGGCCGAGCCATTTTTGTTAGGTGTTTCCGGCGGTGCGGCAGTGGGTGCCGTAGCTGCCATGGTCTTCGGTGCAACGCATCCGCTGGCGGTGACCCTGGCCGCGTTTGCAGGCGCCGCGGTTGCGACGATTACGGTGTCACTGGTGGCGCGTGTCGTGGCCGGCCGGACCGACGCACGCATGTTACTCATGGCCGGTGTGGTTGTCGGCGCGTTTGCGAATGCGGTGATCATGGTGGCGCTGGCGGGTGCCCCCGCGGCCGAACTGCGGGGCGCGCTGTGGTGGATGATGGGGTCCGTCAGTGACGCCACCTGGGGGGACGTGGGCCGTCTCGCGGTGGCCGTGTTGGTATTTGGTGGCGCGCTGATGTGGCTTGCACGCGAACTCGACGTGCTGGCGCTGGGCGAAGAGCCGGCGGCCGCGCTGGGGGCCAACGTCGATCGCACGTCACGACAAATTTTTCTGCTCGCGTCGTTCCTCGCCGCAGCAACGGTTGCGGCTGCTGGACTCGTTGGTTTTGTCGGATTGGTGGTGCCGAATATTGCCCGCGCGTTGGGCGCACGGCGACATCGGCCCATGTTGGTGGTCTCGGCCGTGTATGGTGCGGCGTTGCTCGTGTTCGCCGATCTCGTGGCACGCACCGCGCGCACGCCGCAGGAGTTGCCGCTTGGCGCGATTACGGCACTCATTGGCGTACCGTTTTTTCTGGCGCAATTGCGCCGGCTGCACTAGGCCCATGAACGGCATCACGTTTCGCGATGTGACCGTGCGATACCCGTCGCGGCCGATTGCGGCCCTTGATGGAGTGTCCTTCGACGCGTTGCCTGGGCATCTCACCGCCGTTGTAGGCCCCAACGGCAGCGGCAAGAGCACGCTGGTGCGCGCGCTGTTGCGCCGTATTCCGCTTGAACGTGGCAACATTGCGGTGAACAGCGCCACACTCGGCAACATGCAAGCACGAGAGTTCGCGCGCACGGTGGCCGTGGTCCCCCAGCGCGAAGAACCGGTGTTGCCGCTGCCCGTGCGTGAGTTCGTGACCCTTGGCCGACATCCGCATCGCGGCGCGCTGTCCGCGCTTTCGGCGGCAGACATTTCGGCCGTCGATCAAGCCATTCATCTGGCTGGTGCCGAAGACACACTGGCCCGCTCCACCGATCAATTGTCGGGTGGGGAATGGCAACGCGTGCGTATTGCCCGCGCGCTCGCGCAGCAGACATCCATCATCGTCCTGGACGAGCCCACGGCGTTTCTGGATGTCGCGCACGAAATGGCGGTGTTTGAACTACTCGATTCGCTGGCGCGCGATGGCCGCACGGTGCTGCTCATCAGTCACCAGCTTAACCTGGTCGCGCGATTTGCCTCACACATTGTGCTGCTCAACGAAGGAAAGGTGGCGGCGCGCGGCACGTCGGATGACGTGATGCAGGGTGCAATTCTGGAACGCGTATATAAATGGCCGCTGGTCATTACGCGCGATCCGGCAGTCGGTGCGCCCTCATTGCTGCCGCTTCGCAAACAGCGCAGCACGCGACTCTGAGCGGTGCCTGGCTATGTTTCGGCATGTCGCTTCTGGCCACTGACGCCATCGTCCTGCATGCGTTCAGCTATCTCGAGACGTCTCGCATCCTGCGGCTATTGACGCGCGATGCGGGGGTGCAGTCGGTGCTGGCGCGGGGAGCGCGTAACTCGCGCAAACGCTTCGGCAGTGCGCTCGACCTGTTTGCCGAGGGCACCGCCGAGTTGCAGCTCAAGCCAGGGCGCGATTTGCACACCCTTACTTCCTTCGACGTCACCAAGTCCCGGCCGGGACTTGCCGGCGATCTTTCCCGGTTTGCAACGGCGGCCGCGTTGGCCGAATGCGTCGGACGGGTGGTGCACGACGAGGCGGCGCCCGGTGTGTTCGAGGTCGTGACGGCAGGGTTCGATGCGATTGCCACCGCCCAGGCCGACACCGTCCAGCCGCAGGCTGCGGTAGCCGCAGGGCTGGCGGCACTCTGGATGTTGGTGTCTGCCGTAGGATTCGCACCTTCTATCGATAACTGTGCCAACTGCCACGCCAGTCTGTCTCCTGAAGAGGACGCGTTTTTCAACCATGTGGCGGGCGGCGTGGTATGCCCGCGATGCGCGTCTACCGCACCCGGAGGGCGGCGTCTGCCTGCGCAAGCCCGTCAGACGCTCCGGTTGTGGCTGGCAGGCCAAAGTGTGGCACTGGCCAGCCAACCAGAGGCGCGCTCGCACCAGCGTCTGTTCAGGGAATTCCTGGCGCAGCATCTCCCTGACGGCCGCCACTCCTTGGCGTATGGCGCCTGGGAATCCGGGCAACTTGCAGGCTAGCCAGTGGCACACTCTATGCATGAGTAAGTGATGCGGTGATTCGGCAACCTCGAACTTGGTTCGGGGTATCTTTGGGAAGATATTTGGCGCCAAAGCCCGATTTGGTGACGCAGTTAACACCAGAGCTCGTTTGGCGGTCCATTACTGTCGCGGCCAAGGGGCGGCTTCGGTCAGGATGGCCGGTTCACAGTTGGGATGTTGCTTGACTACGGGTGTCAAGCGTCCTAACTTCGCAAGGCAGGTAAACCACAACCCTTTCATTTGGAGACTGCGACTAGCCCCTTAATTCGTCAGTCGGAGAAGGATCATGAATCGTCCGTGGGCAGCACTCGGTCTGGTGCTCGCTCTCTGCGTAATCATGCCACGAAGTGCTCAGGCCCAAGGTAGAAAACCTGGCAAGCCAACAATCAGCCAGAACTACCCCAATCCATTCAACCCAGCAACGCAGGCAGCATTCAGCATTGGCGGATACATCGAAGGGGATAACTCTTCCTGTACCGATCAGGGCAGGCAGTACCGGGTTTCAGTCAAGGTGTACAACATGATTGGACAGATGGTCGCAGTACCGGTGCTGTTCGGTAGTGCTGGTGGAGTGGCTGGCGGAACACCGTTAGACCGTATACAGCTTCCCTGTGGAGCCTACAGGCTACGCTGGGATGGAAAGACGTTAAATGGTCGCGAAGCAGCATCTGGTATCTACAGAATCGTGATCGATCAGGACGGTGTTCTAAGTTCCATACAGGCAATCGTGGGGAAGTGAGTGCCACGGACCACACAATTTGAGTAGCGCCTCGGGTGAGCGGACCCGAGGCGCTTTTCATTTGCTGAATTGCAGTCTCTGAAAAATGAAGTGCGCACTGCCTCGTCGAGGCGTCGGTACCCCGTTCGGTGAGCAGGGGCTTAGTCGGCACGTGCAGTGCCGTATGAACAACGCCATAAAAACCCCGTCGCCCTGTAGTACAAATGCCCATTGAAACAAACATCCGGCAACGGCATAAGTTATACCCATGATCAACCTCGACCGCCTGACCGTCAAAAGCGCGGAAGCGCTGAATGAAGCCGTCGCCATCGCTCGTCGCGCTGGCAATCCTCTCGTTTACGACGTCCACCTCCTGCTTGCACTCATTGGCCAGGACGAAGGAATTGTCGTGCCAATCCTGCAGCGCGTCGGCGTCAACGTCACGGCGCTTCGGGCCTCGGCCGAACTGGAATCGGGCCGGTACGCGAAGCAAAGTGATTCGCAGCCGTCGCTCAGTCGCGAACTCAACCAGGTGCTGGACGCCGCCGAGAAAGAGGCGAAACCGCTGGGCGACGAGTATGTGTCCACCGAACATCTGCTGCTCGCGCTTGCAGATGCGAAAGGCTCCGATTCGTTCCGCTTGCTGAATGGCGTTGGTGCAACACGCGCTTCGCTGGGTGAAGCGCTCAAGCTGGTACGTGGTGCGCACAAGGTGACCGATCAATCGCCGGAGGATCAGTACCGCGCGCTGGAACGGTTCACGCGTGACCTCACCGAAGCCGCGCGCAAGGGCAAGCTCGATCCTGTCATTGGGCGCGATGAGGAAATTCGCCGGGTCGTGCAAGTGCTGTCGCGTCGCACCAAGAACAATCCGGTGCTGATTGGTGAGCCGGGCGTGGGCAAGACGGCCATTGCCGAGGGGCTGGCACAGCGCATTGTCAATGGCGACGTGCCCGAAAGCCTCAAAAACAAACGTCTTGTATCACTCGACCTCGGCGCGCTGATTGCCGGCGCGAAATTCCGCGGCGAGTTCGAAGAACGCCTGAAGTCGGTGTTAAACGAAATTGTGGCCAGCGACGGCGCGTATGTCGTGTTCATTGACGAAATGCACACGCTGGTTGGCGCGGGAAAGGCCGAAGGCAGTATGGATGCCGGCAACATGCTCAAACCAATGCTGGCACGCGGTGAACTGCGCGTGGTCGGCGCGACGACGCTTGACGAATACCGCAAGAATGTCGAGAAAGACCCGGCACTAGAGCGCCGCTTTCAACCGGTCTTTGTGGGCGAGCCCGATGTCGAAAGCACCATCGCCATTTTGCGCGGCCTGAAAGAGCGCTACGAGGCGCACCACGGAGTGCGTATCACCGACGGTGCCATTGTTGCTGCCGCCACGCTCTCCAACCGCTACATCGGCGATCGGTTCCTGCCGGACAAGGCTATTGACCTGGTCGACGAAGCGTCGTCACGCCTGCGCATTGAAATTGATTCGGTGCCGCAGGTGATTGACGAAGTGGAACGGCGCATTGTGCAGCTCGAGATTGAGCGGCAGGCGCTGGGCAAGGAAACAGACATGGCCAGCATCGAACGCCGCGGTGTCATTGAGCGTGAGCTGGCCGATGAAAAGGAAAAAGCGCAAGGCATGCGCGCGCAGTGGCAAACTGAGAAGGACACGCTTGGCGCCGTCGGCAAAATCAAACAGGAAATTGAGACCGCGCGATTCGAAGCCGAAAAAGCAACGCGCACCGGTGAGCTGAGCAAGGCCGCCGAAATCACCTACGGACGCATTCCACAGTTGGAACGCGACATGAAAGTGGCCGAAGGGAAACTGGCCAGTCAGATTGGTCGCCCGCAGTTCCTCAAGGAAGAAGTGGGGGCCGAGGACATTGCGGACGTGGTTGCGCGATGGACAGGCATTCCGGTTTCGCGCATGCTCGAATCGGAACGCGAACGTTTGACGAATCTGGAAAGCGTGTTGGCCACGCGCGTGGTTGGCCAGAAGGAAGCGGTGCAGGCTGTGGCCGATGCTGTGCGTCGCTCGCGCGCGGGATTGCAAGACCCGAATCGCCCAATCGGTTCGTTCATCTTTCTTGGTCCCACGGGCGTTGGCAAAACCGAAACCGCCAAGGCGCTGGCCGAGTTTTTGTTTGACGACGAACACGCCATGGTGCGTCTCGACATGTCCGAATACATGGAGAAACACGCGGTCTCGCGACTGATTGGTGCGCCGCCGGGATACGTCGGCTACGAGGAAGGCGGTCAGCTTACCGAAGCCGTGCGCCGCCGTCCGTACTGCGTCATTCTGTTTGACGAAATTGAAAAGGCACATCCGGATGTCTTCAACATCCTGCTGCAGCTGCTGGACGACGGACGGTTAACTGATTCGCAGGGGCGCACGGTCAATTTCCGCAACAGCGTCATCATCATGACCAGCAATGTGGGCAGCCACCGCATTCTGGAGGTCGGCGCTGAACCCAGCCCGCAAACATGGGCCGCCATGGAGCAGGATGTGTTGGCAACGCTGCGCACCGTCTTCAAACCGGAATTTCTCAATCGTGTGGATGACACGGTGGTGTTCCACGCGCTTGGTCGCGCCGAACTTGACCACATTGTCGACTTGCAGTTGGCGCATTTGCGCAAATTGCTGGCCGACAAAAAGCTGACCATTTCGCTCACCATCGACGCGAGAAAGTTTCTCGCCGACCTGGGGTACGACCCCATATACGGGGCGCGTCCGCTCAAACGCGCGGTGCAACGCCTGCTACAGAATCCACTCGCGCTGGCGGTGCTGGAAGGCAAGTTCAAGGAAGGCGACGCGATTGTCGCCGACTTGGGCGACGGCGTGCTGACGTTCCGCACCGAGTCGTTGTCCGCGTGACGGAGCGGGGCGAGTGAAGTGCGCCGCACCGTGGCTGTGCATGCGAGTCCAGCATAACGAAATCGCTTGCAGGACCCCTCCGTCATGACGCACACGTCCGCTGCCGACCGTGTGGCCATGGCGCTGGCACTGGTGCAAGCGCGCGAGGCCCAGGATGCGGACGAAGTGCCGGTGGGCGCGGTCGTCACGCGTGACGGCGTAACGATTGCGGCGGCCCAAAATCGCATGCGTCGTGACAACGACGCAACGGCGCATGCGGAAATGCTGGTGCTTCGCGCAGCGGCGGCCGCTGTTGGGCAGGCTCAATTGAATGACTGCACGTTATACGTCACCCTTGAGCCGTGTGCCATGTGCGCGGGCGCCATTGTGCTGGCACGGGTAGGCCGGTTGGTATTCGGAAGTTGGGACGACAAGGCCGGCATGTGTGGTTCGGTGGGGGATATTGTGCGACATCCAAAGCTCAATCATTCGCCACAAGTGCTGGCAGGGGTGGAGGCGGCAACGAGTGCGGCAATGTTGCGCGAGTTTTTCAGGGAGCGGCGGGGGTGAGTTTGTTCAGGTGGCGGTTTTGAAAACGCTTCAACTTTGCCACCCGTGGGCGCAGGCTTGGTTGCCTCGCTTCTGGAACGTCCGTGCCCGACAAGGCATGTTGCGCATGAAAGAAAAACATACTAATCTTTCACAATGGCCAATCCGCTAAGTCTTCAGCGCCCCAACCCCGGGGCTGTGCTCGCGAAAGCCGTGTTAGCAGCCGCCAATCGGCTGGGCCTGCGAAACAACCACCTCGCGGCCGTCCTCGGCTCCAGTGAAGCCTCGGTTTCGCGGCTGCAGCACGGGCGCGAGCTCATCCCAGCCAGCAAGGAGGGTGAGTTGGGATTGTTGTTCCTTCGCGTGTTTCGTAGCCTCGACTCACTGATGGGCGGCGCGGACGACAAGTCGCGGCTGTGGTTGCATGCGCACAACGCGCATCTCGCGGGCATCCCCGCCGAACGTATTCGCGGCGTGGAGGGGCTTGTTGATGTCGTCCAGTATCTGGATGCAATGCGCGGGCGACTCTAGGAAGCAACAACTTGCCGTGTCTGCGTGGCGCGTGATCGAGGCACAACATCATGTCGCCACGCGCAAGCTGGTCGATTCGGCTGCAGAACAGGAGTTACTGGAAGAACTCATCGAGCGTTCCAAGCCGCCCGCCACGGAAACCACCAGTCTGCACTATCTGCTGACGACACCGTTTCGGTATCCGCCACTGCGTCACGGGTCGCGGTTTGGAAGTCGCTACGAGACGGGCATTTGGTATGGTGCAGCGCACGTGCGTACGGTGATGGCCGAAATTGCCTACTATCGATTTGTGTTTCTCGAGGGAACCAGTGCGAATCTTGGCACGCTGACCGCGCAGCTTACCGCGTTTACGGTGGCGCTCAAGTCTTCCGAAGCAATCGATCTCACTGCCGAACCGTTCGCCCAGCATGCGGACGCGATCTCGTCGCCCACGGAGTATTCAGCCAGTCAGGCCCTGGGTGCGGCCATGCGTGCGGGCGGTGTCGAGTTCTGTCGGTACGGGTCTGCGCGAGATCCCCATGGAGGCTCGAATTTCGCCGTGTTTTCGACGTCGGCGTTTGGCAGGGCCCGTCCGCGCGCGTTCGAGACGTGGCAGCTGGTGTCTACGCCCAAGTCGGTGGAATTATTCAAGCACGATTATTTTGAGCGGGTGTTGTATCAGTTTCCGCGCGAGACGTTTCTGGTTGGTGGGTGGTTGCCGGCGCCGGCGGTGTAGCGGGGGCTATTCGGTACTCGAGCTGACCATTTTGGGGGGGCGAGGTGACGAGGGTATTGGGGTCTGACAATCTCATGGTGCCCCTCTCTCTGGCTGCACTCACGTTGTTTTGGTCGTGAGTTTCGCGGGCGCCACCTCCAATGCGCATACCGGCTGCTATTGTCTGGCGCAGCGGGGCTGGCTAATATCCCAAACTCCGATGGTTAATGGAGTTGGGTGCCAGTTTGTAGCGGCGTCCGGGCCTCAGGATAGGTGGCCGAGTGGTTGAAGGCACCGGTCTCGAAAACCGGCGTACCAGCAATGGTATCGTGAGTTCGAATCTCACCCTGTCCGTTCTGTACTAGTTCGCTACAAGCAAGCTGCACCCCTGTAGTTGGATGGGTGGCCGAGTGGTTTAAGGCGCACGCCTGGAAAGCGTGTGGGGTCGCAAGGCTCTCGCGAGTTCGAATCTCGCCTCATCCGTTTATTTTGCACGTGTCTTCGTTCGGGGGGCAAGAAAACCATCCGCCGAACTGCCCGCCCCCTGAGAGGGGCGCGCGCGCGCGTTCGTATCGATCACCATGGGTGCCGCTTGGCATCCGTACGCTCTATCGGCTGCAATTGTCCAGCCAAAGCTCGGCCAATCTCGGCAACCTGGCGCTCAACCCAGCAGGCGACGGCGCGTCTCGGCGGTGGTGGCCGCGACCACCAGGCCGACAGAGGTGAGCACTTCGTGTGGGCCGGCCAGGCGCGTCGCGGGCTGGAGCGCGTCGTCGCGGGCAGCGTCCAGTCGGTCGCAGACATCGGCTTCCACTTCCTTCGCGAGCGCTGGCGTAAGACCGACCGAACGCGCTGCCCTCGCGAGCGCCGCCGGCCGGAGCTCCGCCAGGTGCAGGGCCCCCGCGAATTGCAGCGGGAGCACCGTGTCTATGTCCTTGTAGGCCATTGTGCACACCACGTCGTAGGCGGGCGCGAGCCGCAGGGCTCCGGCGGCGGTGCGCATCACGCTCACATTCTTGGCGTGCGCGTCGCGATTGCCAAGGGCCAGGTTCGCGACCGCCCACCGAAAGAGCAGTGAAGTGTCCGTTCCCGGATCGGTCCCATAGCGCCGCAGGGCCGCGGTCAGCTCGGCGTAGGTCGGGCCGCCCATCTGCGCGTATTTGGCGCGGGAAAGTCTGCCCGTCAGTTGACAGCCGTCTTCGGCGTGCAGGCGCGAGACGCGACCATCGAGGTGGCACACGCGGTCGAAGCGTGCCGTCTTGTACACGGCGGTATCGAGGGCGCAGACGGTGCGCGCCGCAGTGGGGACACCCGCGGACGCCATCATCGCCATCGCCGCCAACTCATTCTGGAGCAACCCCGGGAACCGGGAGCGCCCGCGCTTTACGAGCACCGTGCTCGGGGCCGGCCAGGGCCGACGGTGCGAAGGCCGCACGAAGGGCGGCTTCGGTACACGGGCGATACGTCGGCACCTCGGGTGGGGTCTGGCCGTTGGGCCACAGCGAAACGGTACCTGCGCACTCCCCGCCGAAAACCCCCAGCAGACCGACCACGTCGGTAGCGGCGCGATGCACGCTGGCAGCGAGCAGATCGCGAAGGTCGCCATCGGGCAGCAGGTTTTTGAAGCACGGGAGCGCCTCGTGCTCGGGGTAGGGCGCGGCGCGTACGGGCAGGCGAACACTGACCGCTGCCGTCTGGTCGCCCAGTACCGCATTGTCGTAGGTGAAGGTGACGGCGCTACTGCGGTGCACGGGGCTGGTAAGGTCGCCCACCAGACGCCCGTCCAGATAGACGGCCACCGAGTTGGCCGCGTGCTCAGTGGGGGGGGACGTCATGGTTGGGGCGGGGTGGTCGGTAGGTCGCGCGGATCCCGCAGGGTGAGCGAGCAGTCGCGTGGGACCAGCACGACGTCGAGCCCGAAACTCGCGAGCACGTCAAGCGCTTGGGCCAAGTTGACGCCGCGCGATGCGCGCTCCAGGTCTCGGAGCAGGTCGCGGCTCACGCCAGACCGCGCGGCCGCATCTTCCCGCGGCACGCGGCGCTCGCCGCGCACCCAGCGTACGACTTGGCCGAGCTCAGCCGCGGTTGCCACCACTGCGCCCCGATCTGCTGTATCCTGCGGTGCGGGATGCAATACTGGGCGTGGTACGGGGGAGACGGTTCGTGCCATGTGATTGTCGTTTCCCATTTACAGGTTGAAAATGAACGATAATAGATATTTTTCGTTATTACAACTCATTTTCAAACGTTAATTATAGCTTCCCCAATAAAACGGTCAAATACGACGCGCTCGGAAGACGTCGAGTGGCGGTCGGCAACATCGCGGCGCGGTTGCCCGCGCGGCGGTTGGTTGTCCAGGACTGCTGCTGGACGAACCGTTCTCCAGTCTCGATCCCAGCCTGCGCGAGGACGTCCGCCCGATCGCATCGGCGTGCTGAAGGACGGCATTCTGCAAATGGGCACGCCCGCGGAGATGTTCGAAGCGCCGCCGCGGCCTGATGCCCTGGTGTTTCAAGTACAGCGTATCACGTCGGCAGCGATGGGGCGACCGTGCACCTGCTGCAAGCAAGGCGCCGCGGCGCCCGAAAATGCCCAGAGAATTGTCACCCGCAGGCCCCTGGGAATGTTGCGACCTCGCGGGCCGCACCCCATAATCGCAAAGCGAGCCGGCACACCGACCGCCCTCGCACCAGCCCGCTCCCATCTGGCCGCGCCATTTTGACTACCGTCGTATTTGTTGCGCCGATGTTCTCCCCCGCAGCGACACAAATGATCGAGGCAATCGCGTCGCTGCCCGACGTGCGCCTGGCGGTGATCGCACAACAACCCCTCCAGGCCCTGGCCCCGCATGTGGCGGAACGGCTGGCCGGTCACTGGCGCATCGACGACATCACCAACGTCTATGACCTTGAGAAGGCGGTTCGTGCGTTGCAGTCGCGCATTGGAAAAATTGATCGGTGTTTCGGCGCGTACGAACAACTGCAGGAACCGCTCGCGAAGGTGCGCGAAACGCTCGGGATTCCAGGACTCTCGTCCAAGGCGGCCGCGAACTTTCGCGATAAAGGGCGCATGAAAGACGCGTTGCGGGCGGCGGGCGTTCCGGTGGCGAAACATGCGGTCGTGACGCAACCGAATCACGTGCAAGCGTTTGTGGCGCAGGTGGGTTTCCCACTTGTGATCAAGCCCCCGTCTGGCGCAGGCGCCCTTGCCACACACCGTGTTGCCGACCAAACGGCGCTGGACGCGTTGCTCGCGGCTCAGCCTCCCAGCCCAGAGGGTCCATGGCTCGCGGAAGAATTTCTGCGCGGAACGGAGCACTCGATGGAAACGGTGTCCATCAATGGCGAGGCCGTGTGGCACTCCCTGACGCGCTACGAGCCATCGCCACTGGAGGTGCTGGAGCACCCGTGGATTCAGTGGTGTGTGGTGCTGCCACGCGAAATTGACGATCCGAGTTTTGACGATGCCCGAAAGACTGTCGCGCAAGCGCTGCGCGTGTTAGGCATGCAAACTGGTGTGTCCCATTGTGAGTGGTTTCGCCGTGAAGATGGCACGGTGGCCATCAGCGAAATCGCCGCACGGCCCCCGGGTGCGCAAATCACGACGCTGGTGTCCCGTGCACACGACATTGATTTTGTCAAAGCGTGGGCGCGCCTCATGATTCTTGGTACCTTCACCGTGCCCGCACGAAAATTCGCCGTGGGCGCCGCGTATTTGCGGGGGCAGGGCCAAGGGCGCGTTCGCGGCGTTCACGGGCTGGACACGGTCGAACGCGAGTTCGGTTCACTGATTTGCGATTTTCGCTTGCCCTATCCGGGACAAACGCCAACGGGCAGCTACGAAGGCGAGGGGTTCATTCTGCTTCGGCATCGCGACACCACCATGGTCGTCAGCGCCCTCCGCCGACTCGTCTCGGTCGTGCGCGTCACGCTGTCTTGAAGTATCCCAAACATTTTTTCACTCACCCAAGAACATGGCGCCCACAGTCATCATGATCATGCCTGGGTATCCGGGCGAAATGCCGTATTTCACGCGTGGGCTTTCCTTGCAGGGCGCACGCGTGCTGGGTGTGGCCGAAGGCGCGGAACATGAACTGCCCGAAACGGCTCGACGACACCTCTCCGGATACTTGCAAGTCCCGGGCTTGTTCTCCAACGAAGCGGCCGGCATTGCCCTGGTGGCCGATTGGGTGAAAAACCTCACCATCGATCGCGTCTGTTGTATGTGGGAGCCGGGGGTTGAACTTGCTGCGCACATGCGCGAAGTGCTGGGAGTACCCGGCCAATCACGAGTGCAGGCCAAGCACTTTCGCAACAAGGACCTCATGAAGCAGGCGCTGTCTGCCGCGGGAGTTCGCGTGCCGCACCATGCGCCAGCCAAAGACTCGAACGGCATATTTGCAGCGGCCGAAATTGTCGGATTCCCGCTCATCATCAAACCCATAGCGGGCGCCGGCTCGCAGGACACGTTTCGGTGTGATGACAACGCCGATATCGAAAACGCCATCAAATTGCTGGGCCACATCGATGAAGTGGATGTCGAAGAGTTCATCGACGGCGAGGAGTACACGTTCGATACCATCTGCGCCGAAAGTGACATCAAGTATTTTCACATCGGCTACTATCGTCCGCGTCCGTTGGTTGCACGCACCGTTGAGTGGATCAGTCCACAAACATTGAGCATCCGTAATGTGGACGATCCCAAACTTGCGGGCGGTCGCGCGATGGGGCAGCAGGTGCTCAAGGCGCTGGGATACGAACGCGGGTTCACACACATGGAGTGGTATCTCAAAGCCGACGGCGAAGCCGTCTTTGGCGAGGTGGCCGCACGCCCACCTGGCGCCCGAACCGTCGACCTCATGAACTATCAGAGCGACGTCGACCTCTTCACCGGGTGGGCCGAGGCCGAGTTGTACGGCAAGTTCTCGCTTGACATCGAGCGCAAGTACAATTGCAGCTGCATCACCAAACGCGCCGAAGGGCAGGGGCGCATTACGCGCATTGACGGGCTGGAAAACGTACGCCAGCGCCTCGGGCAGTCGTTAATGACCGTCGACCTTATCCCGGTTGGACAGCCTCGCCGGAACTGGAAGAGCACGTTGTTGTCTGATGGATATCTTGCCCTGCGGAATATCGATTGGGACGAGACAATCGCGATGTCCGACTTTGTGGGCACCGAACTACGGATGTACGCGTCCTGATTGCGTTCATCCAAACGGGCTGAACTGTTGCGTTACGGCTGAGTTTGTCGTGGCAGCCGTAGCGCACGCTCCACACGTTGCAGGACTACTACAGTCCGCGCGAATTGTCGCAAATTGTTGTCGGTAAAGGAGTTAGCCAATTTGTCCCATGCCGCAAGCCGGACCCGACTGTACGGCATGGCGCTTGCTCCTTGGTGATAGTGTCCGGCAATTCCGTTGGCGGCCTGTGCCGGCGGAACGATGCCATTCTCACCGATATCCGAGTGCGTCATGTCCAAGATTATCGACGAACCAGTGGTTGAACCGGCCCGCGGCTACTTCTCGCAGCTCTGCGTGTTGTACACGGGCATCGCGTCTGGCACCGTGGCTCCGATTCCGTCCGATACCGTGCAAACGCCCAACTATCATATGGGGATGCGCGACGGATACCACGTGGTTGTAGCCCATCTGGCCTCAAGCCGGACGCTTCTGGAAGCCGCGGAGAAATGCACTGCCTTCGGTCGGGGGGTCGAAGAGCGGGGTGACGCGCATCCATACGGTCTGGAATGGTGCCTTGGTTTTGCGCAGGCGACGCGCGACGCCTCGGCCGACATTGCGATGTACGCGGCGGCCGGAACACTTCCTACGGTCGACAAGGCTCGGCTCAAGTCAGCACGAACGGCGGCTCGTCACATCACGCCGTTGCCAAATGCGTGGCCGACACAGCCGTCGTCAAAAAACAGCTGGTAACCAGCCATGTGTAAAACGGGCTCGGGTTGTGGCTTGTGCAATCGGGCGCGTCCATCGGGGGATGGCGCGTCCGGGCTGTCGGTCAGCGATGGTGGGGCTGCGGCTGCCCTGAGGGGCAAGTCAGGCTCGGTGGCGGGTGAAGCTGGTTTTCACGCGGAGCCGCGGAGTCTGCGGAGAACCGCAAGCGTCGGGCGGAGCTCCACGTGTCCAACGACGACCGCCACTACAGAAAAATCAGCGAGATTCATCTCAGCACATGGACTTCGTCGAAACGTGACCGCCATTCTCACGTCCCAAGGTCTGACTTTTATTGATTGAAAGGCTCGGGGGCACCTTCGGAGCGTCCAGTTGCGATGAGTTCTCTGCATACTCCGCGGCTCCGCGTGAGAAAATCGGAGCCTGCCCCAACGGTGAACTGTCCGAATGACGCAGCCTTCCAATGACGCCAGGTGCCAATGACCGACATCCGCCCACCCAAGAGCGCACCCTTCGGCACGGCAGCCCCGCAACCATGGCCTCCCGGTCGATATATTCCCGGCCATGTCTAAAAAGCCCACGGTGGTCCTGGACGCGCGCGCGGTGGACCGCACGCTGCGACGCATGGCCGACCAGATACTCGAACTGAATGACGGCACCGACCGTCTGATTATCGTCGGCATTCTGCGGCGCGGCGTGCAGCTCGCCGATCGCATTGTGAAGATCATTGAAGCGCAGGAGGGCGTCACGCTTCCGCGCGGTGCACTCGACATCACCTTGTATCGCGACGACCTGCAAACGGTCGGACCGCGTCCGGTAGTGGGGGCCACCCATCTGCCCTGGACCATTGACGGCCAGCGCATCGTGATTGTCGACGACGTGTTATTCACCGGTCGCACCGTGCGCGCAGCACTTGACGAACTCGCCGACTTCGGGCGTCCGGCGCGCATCGCGTTGGCGGTGCTGATCGATCGCGGCGGACGCGAACTGCCAATTCACGCCGACATCGTAGGCAAACGGGTGGATGTAGTCGCGGGACAGCGGGTGGATGTATTTGTCGAGGAGTTGGACGGTCGCGAGGGGGTGGTGGTCGCGCATCCCACGGCCGACGTCGACAGCGAGGACGACGCATGAACGGCGCCCCGCAATTAGCGCGCTGGAGCGATGCGTGAGCGGTGTACTTGGCAAAGACTTGCTGGGGCTGGCGCAGCTCAGCGCCGACCAGATTCGTGTCGTGCTCGATACGGCAACACCGCTCAAGGAAATTTCGCTTCGGCAAATCAAGAAAGTGCCGACGTTGCGCGGCATGACCATCGTCAATTTGTTCTTCGAGGCCTCCACGCGCACGCGCATTTCGTTTGAGTTTGCAGAAAAGCGACTGAGCGCCGATACCGTTAATGTCGCCAGCGCGGGATCGAGTGTCAGCAAAGGTGAGACGCTGGTTGACACCGCGCGCAATCTCGAAGCGATGAAAATTGACATGGTCGTCATTCGACATCCCGCCTCCGGTGCCGCAAAATTTCTGGCCGAACGTATTGAGTCCAACGTGATTAACGCGGGCGACGGCATGCACGAACATCCCACCCAGGGATTGCTCGATTTGCTCACCTTGCGGGATCGTCTTGGCGACTTGCGGGGTCGTCGCGTGTGTATCGTTGGCGACGTGCTGCATTCGCGCGTGGCGCGCTCGAATATCTGGGGCCTCACGAAGCTCGGCGCCGAGGTGGCCGTATGCGGACCGCGTTCGCTGCTGCCCAACGCCATCGAGGAGATGGGCGTGACGGTATTTTCGCGGGTGGAAGAAGCCATTGAATGGGCCGACGCCCTGAACGTGTTGCGCTTGCAGTTGGAGCGCATGGAAGCAGGTTACATCCCTTCGCAGCGCGAGTACAATCGTGTATTCGGCATCACGCGTGAGCGCCTCGAGCGGGCGCCGCGCGAACTTCTCATCCTGCACCCGGGCCCGATGAACCGCGGCGTGGAAATTGATTCAGACGTGGCCGATGGGCCGCACTCGGTCATCCTCGATCAAGTCACCAACGGCGTCGCTGTGCGCATGGCCGTGCTGTATCTCCTGGCGGGTGGCCGTCCGGAGCAGGCGATTGTCGCAAAAGCGGGAGTGCCTTGATGAGCTCACAAACGCGTGATCTGCTGCTCAGGGGCGGTCGCCTTGTCGATCCGTCGCAGGGTCTGGACGCTGTGGGCGATGTCCTGCTGCGAAACGGCCAGGTGGAAGCGTGTGGGGGAACGCTCCATGCACCCGACGGTGCCGACGTGATCGACTGCGGCGGACTGGTGGTATCCCCTGGCATGATTGATGTACACGTGCACCTGCGCGAACCAGGACGTGAAGATGTGGAGACCATCAAGACGGGCGCGCATTCGGCGGCCGCCGGTGGATTCACCGGCGTGTGTGCCATGCCCAATACCAAACCGGTCACCGACAATCAGGCCACCGTTGGGTTCGTAAAGCGACAAGGGGAAGCAGCGGGTTACGCGCGCGTCTATCCGTACGGTGCCATTTCGCTTGGCCAGAAGGGCGAAACACTTGCCGAACTCGGCGAAATGGTCGGGGCCGGCGCCGTCGCGTTCAGCGATGACGGCCGCCCGGTTGAAAGTGCGCATCTCATGCGCACGGCGCTGGAATACGCCCGCACATTCAACGTGCCTATCGCTGAACATTGCGAAGACATGTCACTCGCGCGCGGTGGTTCGATGAATGAAGGTATTGTGTCCGCCCGACTCGGCCTCAAGGGAATTCCGGCTGAAGCAGAAGAAATCTATGTCATTCGTGACATTCTGCTTGCCAAGCGCACCGGGGGGCACATTCACATGTGTCATCTGAGCACGAAGGGTTCGGTTGAACTCGTGCGCTGGGGGAAAGAACGCGGAATCAACGTCACCGCAGAAGTGTGCTCGCACCACATCTCGCTCACCGAAGAAGAGGTGGAGGGGTACAACACCAACGCCAAGATGAATCCGCCGCTGCGCACGCAGGCAGATATAAATGCGTTGCAGGAAGGCCTGGCCGACGGCACCATCGACTTGCTGGTGACCGATCACGCGCCGCACCACTACGACGAAAAAGAGCGCGAGTTTGCCGATGCGCCCAACGGCATTGTGGGTCTGGAAACCGCATTGGGCGTGAATTGCACATGGCTGCTGCGTCGCGGTGTGCTCACCCTCTCGCAGTTGGTCGATGCGATGAGTTGCGCGCAGGCAAAAATCTTCCATTTGCCCGGTGGCACCTTGCGCGCCGGTTCCCCTGGAGACGTGACCATATTTGACCCCGAGCGCGAGTGGACAGTCAATGCTGCCGACTTCAAGTCGAAAGGACGCAACACTCCGTATGGTGGACGGACGCTGTTCGGTCAGGCACGCATCACCGTGGTGGGTGGGCGCGTGGTGTATCAAGCCCCCGCATAATCATGCAATACGGCGGGCAGGCTGAAGCCATTGTCTCGGCCTGCCGCCGGCTGCACGCACGCGGATTGCTGGCGGGCACCGAGGGAAATGTCTCAATGCGGGTCAGCGACGAGTTCATGCTGATAACGCCCAGCGGCGCTGACAAGGCAACCCTGTCACCCGAGCAGATGGTGTTGGCTTCGCTTGTTTTGGGCCCAAACCATCACAGTGCGTCCGAAGGCGCATCAGAGCATGACAGCGAGGCTCGTGACAGTGCCACGCGCCCTTCGTCGGAGATAGGGATGCACCGCGCGTGTTATGCGGCACGTCCGGATGTGCGCGCGGTGGTGCATGCGCATCCGCCGGTGGCAACCGGACTGGCGACCGCGGGTAAGACACTTCCCGCCAACGTCCTTTCCGAACTACCGGTGGTGGTGGGTCCAGTGGCGCTGGTTCCGTACGTCCGGCCTGGCACGCCCGAGCTTGGTGCGGCAATGGCGCCGTTACTGGCCGGGCACGAAGTGTTTCTGCTGGGGAACCATGGTGTCACGGCGGTGGGCCAGTCGCTGGAAGAGGCACTGCAGCGCATGGAAAGTACCGAACAAGCGGCTCGCATCATTTTTGTGGCGCAGGTCATGGGCGGCATGTTGACGTTGCCCCAAACTGAAGTGGAAGATTTGCAGGCCCTGCATCCGCGCGCTGCGGCCCGCTTTCACAACACGCTTTGACGAAGGACTCGACGATGGAAGACCTGGCAGTGACGATTCCCGACATTCGCGCGCTGGTGGCCGAGCGGCAACGCTTTGACGACTGGTTGACGGCGCTGGAAGCCAAGCGTGAGGAGACACCAGTGCGCGTGTTTGACCGCGTGCATGGTGATTATCTCGCGCGGCGCGATGCCGTCATTGAGCATTTGCACATGCATGTGGGCTCGCTGGAGTCGCTGGAGCGCGACCTCACCGAACGGCTGCACGAGCTCGAGGTGCAGTTGGCCGCGCGCGAAGATGAGCGCGCGGAAGCGATGTTGCGTACAGCGGTCGGCGAGTTCGATTCGGAGCGGTGGGAAACCACACGGCACGAAGTCGAGGCAAGTTTGGCGCAGCTTGGGCAGGATCGTGAAGCGCTCATTGCGGAAGCCGACGATGTCCGGGGGCTTCTTGCGAGTGCGCGGCACAAGCCGGCAGCGCCGGAACCCGAGCCGGAACCGGAACCGTTGGTTGTGGTGAGTGCTGAAGACACACAGCCGGAGCTCGTGTCGTCCAATGTTGCGGCGGCCATTGCGCACGCCGACCCCGCATTGGTCGAGCACACCGCCGATTTGAATGCTCGTGGCGAAGTGACCGCGCAGCCAACACCAGGGTCGGGCGTTCCGGCTCAGCTGATCACCACCGATCCCTACTTGCGGGCGGTGAATGCGCGCGCAGCGGACGTTGGTTCCGACATCGAGTCTGCGTTCGCGGTGTCTGATTCCGACTTTGCGGGTTTGACGGGTGCGCGTGAGATTCCTTCGTACGGGCAGCATGCGGTGCCAGACCGCAGTGAGGCCGCGCGTGCCGAGAGTGAACGCGATCTCGAAGCCAACGCGGCCATCGACGCGCTGGGCGCACATATGCCTTCGCGTTTAAACGACGCGTTAGCGGACATTGACGTGTTTGGTGAGTCGAGAGCGACCCCTCGGGCTGGTGCGCCAGACGTCTCACTGCCGCGCAGCAACAACGACTCGTACGCGCCGCGGTTGACCACCCCGCTCCCGTCACCACCGCAAGCTGGCTCGCCGCCATCGCGCGACGGATTTGATGACCTTGCATTTCTGCGATCGATCACGGATTCGGGAAACACAGCGTCGTCGGCTGGATCGGGCACCACGCGCACCGGGGGCTCCACCGATCAGGCCAAGACGCTGCGCTGCACGGAATGTGGCACGATGAATTTCCCGACCGAGTGGTATTGTGAGCGGTGCGGGGGCGAGTTGGCGGCGTTTTAGCGCGCCTACGACTTAGCGGGCCAAACGGGGGCACCTTCAACTGAAAGTGCCCCCGTTGCCTGTTCTACCGGGACAAGTGGTGCTACATTCGCGCGCAACCGCGTTGCTTTTCGGAAGCGCGACTTGTCGCACCACACATCGTCCGGCTGTCGAGGTGTTTATGGGGATCCCGGTAATTGCCGTTGTTGGCATCCTACTGAACGCGCAGCTGGTTGCTTCGCTGCCGCGTATTCCGTTGCCCAAGCCAGCGCCGGGAGTGCAACGAGCAACAGTGCACCAAAACACGGTGCCCGCGGGCCGTATGGTTGGTGGCAAGTGGCGCCTTGAACTCGACGTGGTGGAGAGCGCGTGGAAACCGGAAGGTGACGACGATCCTGAAGTGCCGATTCTGGCGTTCGCTGAACGCGGTCGTGCGCCGTTGGTTCCGGGCCCGCTGCTGCGAGTGCCGCGTGGTACCGTGATCGCCTTGTTGTTACGCAATCGATCTGACAGCGCCCTCGTCATTGGAGGGCTGCGTCCGGGTGTGCGACTCGCTGACGACACCATTCAACTGGCCGCCGGAGCTACGCGCGAAATTGAGTTCACACTCACTGCCGTTGGCACCTATTTCTATTGGGGGGTGTTCGCCGGCACGACGTTGAATGATCGGTTGTGGAAGGACACGCAACTGAACGGGGCAATTGTGGTCGATGCGCCAGGGGCCTCGACACGTGACCACATCCTGCTCTTGAGCGAATGGTTCTTGCCGTACGACGAAAATCGACCATTTGAGGTGGTGTCAGTGATCAACGGCAAAGGATGGCCTCACACCCACACCATTGAACTGTCTCAAAACGATTCCACGCGTTTTCGCGTGATCAACACCATTCCGTTGCACCATCCGCTGCACTTGCACGGGTTCTATTACCGAATAGAATCGCAGGGCACGGGTAGCACGGACACGCCGGTGCCGCGCGCGAAGCAATTTCTGTCCAATACCGACCTGATTGCGCCCAATAACACCGTCACGTTCAGTTTTCTGCCAACGACTCCCGGCAACTGGTTGTTCCATTGCCACTTTGCGTTTCATGCGGATGAAACGGTGACGTTGGTCGGATCACCCCGCGACTCAGCGGCGGCGGCCCAGTTGGCGGCATCACACGCGGCGCATGGTGCGAATGGCGAGCCCGGGAAAACGGTGGGTCATGACATGCGCGGCCTCGTGGTCGGCATCAAGGTGTCGCCCAAGCCGGGGTATCAGGCAGCGTCGACCGCCAATGCGCGTGAGGTTCGGTTGCTGGTGCAATCGCAGCCCAACCGGCTAATCACGGGCGCCACCGCGTACGGATTTGTGTTGCAGCGTGGCGACTCCGTGCCCCCGCGCGATTCCGTGGTGTTGCCAGGCCCGGTGTTGGAACTCAGACGCAATCAGCCGGTGCGCATTGTGGTGCGGAATAATTTGGCGGAACCCACCTCCATTCATTGGCACGGTTTGGAAATAGAGAGTTTTCCGGACGGTGTGCCGCACTGGAGCGGGCTCGGCGCCAATGTGTATTCGCAAATCGCGCCCAACGACTCATTTGTCGCGGCGTTTACACCACCGCGCTCGGGCACATTCCCGTATCACTCCCATCTCAACGACCGGCACCAGATTAACTCGGGCCTGTACGGCGCGTTGATTGTGACGGACACGCCGCGTGACGTGACGCGAGATCATGTGATTGTGGTCGGTGGCGGTGGACCGGAGCTGCTCAAGAAAAATGAGAGCCCCTTTGCGTTGGTCAACGGACGTCGCACGCCCGCGCCCCTGCGACTCACGGTCGGTCAAAAACATCGGCTGCGCATTGTGGCCATTCATCCGGACTGGCGAATTTCGCTCACCATACAAAACGATTCGACAATTGCGCGGTGGCGTGCGCTCGCGAAAGACGGTGCGGATCTTCCCGTTGCACTGCAGACTTTGCGGCCTGCCCACATTGAAATGGGCCCGGGGCAAACCCACGACTTTGAGTTCACGCCAATGGTGCAGGGCGAGTGGGTCATCCACGTGCGGTCGGTGGAGACGGGGTGGTACATCCCGTTGCCGGTGATTGTCGGGCCGCGGAAATCGGTCGGGAAATAGGTCGGGCAGCGCGCACCTTGCCGCCTGCCGCTTACACAAACACAAAAGCCGGGATCTCAAAGATCCCGGCTTTTGCGCATACCAGCCGGTCGTGTTACGCGGCGGCCTGCTTCCTGGCCATCTTGCTTTTCTGGCGCGCGGCCGTGTTCCGATGAATGAGGCCTTTGCGTGCCGAGCGGTCCAGCATTACCACGGCATCGAGCTTCTCGTCAGCGGTGGCACCCGTCGCCTTGGCGCGCTTGACGGACAAACGAAGAGCGGAACGCTGCGCTTTATTGCGCGCCGCCGCTACACGTGACCGGCGCATATCCTTCTTGGACGACTTGATATTCGGCACGGACGATCTCCAACATATGGCTGAAGGGACCAAAAGTCCCGGGTTGTAAGCGCTGAACCGGCTGCGCTGGCGGGTGCCCCACAGAGCCTTGATAGCCCTTGGGAACCACAGATCTGTAAAGTACCGCCACCTGGGCAGTTATGTCAACCGGCGGCGGCCGGGGAATGAGGCATTGGTCAGAGGGAGCCATCTGTTTTGACACCCCCCTGAGCCCCGCATAACTTACACGCAGCTTGCTTGCATTCACGGCGGACCACTTTGGGCCGGCCGCCCTCCGGGAAGTCAGCCGGTACTCACGCTACGCCCGCACCTGCCCGTTGGACACTTTCCGCACCATTCTGCTCGCCGTGCCCATCCTGCTTTTCTCAGCCATGGCGCACGAATATGCGCATGCATACGCCGCCATGAAGCAGGGGGACAACACTGCGCGCGACCTGGGGCTGTTAACGTTTAATCCCCTCAAGCAAATCGATCCTTTCATGACCATCATTCTGCCAGTTTCCCTGGCGGTCATGGGCTGGCCGGTATTCGGCGGCGTGAAAGGCGTGCCGGTGAATCCCAAAAATTACCAGCACTATGTGCGCGGCGACATCATCGTCTCGCTGGCCGGGATTGCTGCAAACTTCACGATTGCGGCCATCTGCGTGCCGCTCATTATCCTCGTGGGAATGTGGGGCGCAAACGCCAGCGCGCTGGTCACCCCCCTTGCCATTTTCCAGTTGATGCTGGAAAAAGGTGTACAGATCAATCTCCTGCTTGCGGTCTTTAACCTGCTGCCCATACCGCCGCTGGACGGGTCACACGTCTTCAAACATCTGCTGCCTCTTCGCTGGGCCATCCTGTACCAGCGCATCGGATCGGCGGGGCTGCTTATCTTGTTGTTACTGCTGTCGTTTGGCGGACCACTGCTCTCCGCGTGGTTTACTCCCATTGGGCTCATCTACCAGCGCCTTGCGGGTGTGTTCGCTCCATACATGCTACCCAGCCCATTTCCGCAGTGATCGCGCCGCTTACCCGCTCTTCAGACAGTCGTATGACTTCGGGCCGCCCTCTGGACGGCGAGGGTTCGGCATTTGTAGTCGAGCTGACACAGTTCAGCGGCCCGCTCAACCTCTTGTTGTCGCTCATTCGTGACGAGCAACTGGACATCTACGACATTCCCATCGCGCGTATTGCGGAACAGTTTCTGGCGCGCATCAGCGGCCTGGAATTGAACGAGGCCGCAGACTATCTGGAAATGGCGGCGCGGTTATTGCGCATCAAAGCGCAGATGTTGCTGCCACGCGCTGATGGCCTGGAAACCTGGGAAGATCCGCGCGCCGAACTCGTGCGTCGATTGCTGGAGTATCAGCAAATGCGCGAAGTGGTTGATGTGCTGGAACGTCGTGGCGAAGAACGTCGGCATCGTTTTTCACGAAGCTGGATTCCACCGGTTGCCGAGACGTCGCTGAACGCCGTACCACTTTCGCTCACGCTGAGTGAACTGCTTGGCGCGGTTGATCGCGTGCTGCGCGTGGCCAACGAACCGACGTTGCACGAAGTCATTCCGCGGTCACTCGACGTGGAAGGGGCCATGACTACTATCCGTTCCATTCTCGCATTGCGCCGTCACGCCCGGTGGTCCGACCTCGTCACCCGAGGCGCCGAACCGTGGCAGGTGCTTTCCGTTTTACTGGCTCTGTTGGAAATGGCGAAGCTCGGTGAGCTGCGCATTGCGCAGGCCGTACCATTTGCCTCTGTGGAGATTCGTCGTGACACCGTTAGCGAAGCTGCTTGAAGCTGCCCTGTTCGCCGCCTCCCGGCCCTTATCGCTGGAGGCGCTGAACACGCTCGATCCCGAATCGAGCCCCGCCGCTGTTTCGTCGGCGCTGGATGAATTGCGCGAACACTACGATGTCGATGGGCACGGCGTCGAGCTGCTGGAACAGGGTGGTGGTTGGCAAATTCTGACGCGTGCCGAATTTGCAGAAGCCATTGAACGCGCGCAGGTAGCCGTGCGTCCGCAACGACTGTCGGCCGCGGCGCTTGAGACGCTGGCAATTGTGGCCTATCGCCAGCCCATTGGCCGCGCAGAAGTTGAGGAAATTCGCGGCGTCGGCGTGGGCTCGGTGCTCAAGTCGCTGCACGAACGCGGGCTCATTGACGTGGTTGGACGCAGCGAGGGTGTAGGCCGTCCGCTGCTGTATGGCACGACGTCGCAGTTTCTCGAACAGTTTGCACTGCGGCATCTGGAAGAACTGCCGCGCGCGGACGAACTCGCCATTGCGTTGCGTGGTGCCGGTGCCATGACCATAACACCGGCCACTGAAGTACCGGCGCTTGCCGGATCACCGGTTGCTGGTTTGCCGGCCACTGGATTGCCGGTTGCAAGTACGCCCGACGCAACGTTGCCGGTTGCGGCCGGCGTCGCGTGAGCGACCGGGACGGCCGACCGCCGAAGGGCGGCTCGTCGCGAAGTAAGCCGGCATCCGGTAGTACGCCACGAGGTACTTCGGCGCGGGGAGAAGCGGCCAAAGCCGGTTCAGCGCGTGGCCACGGAGGCTCACCCAAAAAGGGAACGCCCGCGGAACCCATGCGCGTGCAACGCGCGGTGGCGCGGGCCGGACTGGCTTCCAGGCGCGAAGCCGACCGGCTGGTCGCCGAAGGCCGTATTCGTGTGAATGGCGAGGTTGCCGTAGTTGGTCAGGTTATCAATCCCGCCACGGACGTCATCACGCTTGATGGCGCCCCGGTTGCGCGCGTCACGACCACCAACCGGTGGATTGTGCTGCACAAACCCGCCGGCATCATGACGACGCGCAAAGATCCTGAGGGCCGGCAGACGGTGTTTGATCTGGTGGAGGACGTGCCAGGGTTGACGTACGTGGGCCGCCTGGATTTCATGACGGAAGGAGTGCTGTTGCTGACAACCGACGGTGTGGCGGCGCACGCGCTCACGCATCCGAGTGGCGAAGTGGAGCGCACCTATGTCGCGACGGTGCGCGGCGACGCCACATCGGCGGTGAAGGCGGCCCGTCGGGGTGTCCAACTGGACGATGGCGTAGTTATGCCGAGCGAGGTGTCGGCAATGCCGCTTGGCAACAGGCGGTGGGCGTTTGAAGTCACCATTGCCGAAGGACGCACGCACGAAGTGCGTCGGTTGTGCGAGGCGCTGGACCTTGAAGTCGAACGGCTGGTCCGCACGAAATTCGGGCCAGTTCGTCTGGGTGACTTGCCGGTGGGAATGTCCCGTGCGTTAACACCTCGCGAACGCTCGGTCCTGGAAGCATTCGTCCCGGCCCGGTAAGGAGGCGCTGTCCAACACTGTCCGCTATGGAAGAGCAGGCAGATGGCGCGCCGAACCCGGCGCACCGAGCAAGAGGCACCGGCAGGGTTTATTCAACGAGGTGTGTCCTGAGAGTGCGGCCCCGCGAGGATTGCCCTGAGAGGTACTCCCTGCAGCTTTGCGGGGTATGCTGTGAAATTCAGATGTTCGTGCTCGCGCCTGGCCGCACGGGTACGGCATCACCAACCGAGAGATAAGAGGAGCTGCCCGCGTGACCACAGCCGTCGCTGCGTCGAACGACGCGGCCCTGGTACAAAGCGTTTCCCGTGAAGTGGCGAAACGCATCGTTGGACAGGATTACATGGTGGAGCGCCTGCTTATCAGCCTGCTGACGGGCGGGCATGTGCTGCTGGAGGGCGTGCCGGGGCTCGCGAAAACGCTGACGGTGCGCACACTCGCCGAAACAGTGAATACGTCGTTTCAGCGCATTCAATTCACGCCGGACTTGCTGCCCGCCGACGTGGTCGGCACGCAGATTTTCGATCAGCCGACGGGTGAATTTCGCGTCAAACACGGACCAATATTTGCCAACATCATTTTGGCGGACGAAATCAACCGTGCGCCGGCCAAAGTGCAGGCCGCACTGCTGGAGGCCATGCAGGAAAAGCAGGTGACCATTGGCGGCACCACGTACAAGCTGGCCGAGCCATTCCTGGTGCTCGCCACGCAGAATCCCATTGAGCAGGAAGGCACCTACCCGTTGCCCGAAGCGCAGGTGGACCGCTTCATGATGAAGCTGCGAGTCGGGTATCCGTCGCGTGTGGAAGAGAAGGAAATTCTGCGGCGCATGGCGGGTGGGGATCGCATTGAAGTGAAGGCGGTGGCCGACCCCGCCATGCTGATGGAAGCGCGGCACCGCATTTCGGAGTTGTATATGGACGATCGCATTGTCGACTATATCGTCGACCTGGTACATGCGACGCGTCATCCCGCCGAAGTGGGCGCCAATGACCTGACGCCGCTCATCGAGTTCGGCGCCAGTCCGCGCGCGACGATTGCGTTGGCGCAAGCCTCGCGCGCGCACGCATTCCTGCGCAACCGGGCGTTTGTCACGCCCGACGATGTGAAGGCCATTGCTCCTGACGTCTTACGTCATCGTGTCCTGACCTCGTTTGAAGCCGATGCCGAAGGCGTAAACAGCGACACCATCGTTGAACGACTGCTGGCTGCCGTCGAGACGCCGTGAGTACACACGTCGCATCGCCGCTGGAGGTTGCATCGGCCGATGTGTTGCGACAGGTGCGCCGCCTCGAGCTGCGCACCCGGCGGCTTATGGATTCCAGCTTTGCCGGCGAGTATCGCTCGCTGTTCAAGGGGCAGGGCATGGAGTTCGCCGAAGTGCGCGAGTACCAGGCGGGCGACGAAGTGCGCACGATTGACTGGAATGTCACCGCACGCATGGGGCGGCCGTTCGTCAAGCAATACGTCGAGGAGCGCGAACTCACGGTCATGTTGGCGATTGACTTGTCGGGCTCATCGCGCTTTGGCACGCGCCCGCGCTTCAAGCACGAACTCGCGGTTGAGATGGCCGGCGTACTGGCGCTGGCCGCCGTGCGCAACAACGACCGGGTTGGGTTGTTGCTGTTTACCGACCGCATTGAACATGCGTTGCCGCCGCGGAAAGGCCGCAAACATGCGTTGCGCCTTATTCGCGATTTAATGACCATCGAGCCGCGCGGCCGCGGCACCGATATCAGCGTCGCCACCGATCGCCTCAGCAAGCTGCTGACGCATCGCGCCGTCGTGTTTTTCTGTTCCGATTTCTTGTCGTCCGATCTGGAGCGCCCGCTGGCGCGTGTGGCGCAGCGACATGACGTAATTGCCGTCACGCTGGAAGATCCGGCCGAGCGTGACTTGCCCAATGTGGGCCTGGCGCGTCTCGAAGATCCCGAAACGGGTGAGCGTATCGAGATTGACACCAGCAACCCCCGGGTGCGCAAAGCGTTTGCCGACCGGGTGGCCAGTGATGACACGGTGCGTCGCAAACTGTTTGGTCGGCTTGGCCTCGATGAAATCATCGTGCACACCGAACACGGGTATGTTGACGCCCTCCTGTCCTTCTTTCGCGCGCGGGCGCGACGTCCGCATGGTGCGGTGCGAACGGGACCGCGTGGTGCCATGGGCGATGCGGCGAGCAATCGCAGCGCCGTACGTCCTGAGCATGGCCGAGCCGCGCACGTGGTGTTGCCAGACTCCGGTCTCACCCCGGTTGGGAATATTCCGGTCAGGAAGGCGGGCAATGCGGGTCGCTGACCGGCTACGGCGTAACGCCATGCGATCAGTGACCGGCGCGTGTCTCGTGCTCGAAGTCCTGGCACCGGCGTCAATCGTGCCCGCGCAGACAACCTCTCCGAAACCCTCGAATGTATCGGTGCGGCCTCCATCGGGCACTGCGACACCGCTTCGAATTGGTTCGGTTGTGTCCCCCGACACGGTGCAGGTTGGCGATCCGTTTATTCTCACGGTGACGGTGGAAGTGCCCGCAGGCGCGCGCGTGACGTGGCCCGCGCTTGCTGATACGAGTGGGCCGGTGAGTCTTCGTGCGCCAGTGCGCGTAACGGGCAACGAAAACGGCGCCGTGCGACGGGAGACTGCCGAATACGACATGGCCGTGTGGGCAATGGGCGCAGTGAAAGTGGCGCTGCCCGACATTCGGGTGTCCGAGCAGAATCGCGAGAGCGTGGTTCCGTTCGACGCGCCCACGTTGTTTGTGCAGACGGTGTTGCCCGCCGATACGTCGCTGCACCAACCCAAACCGGCGAAAGACCTGTTTCCGCGCGTTATTCCATGGTGGGAGAAGTGGTGGCCGGCTCTCCTGTTGTTGGCGGTGCTGCTGTTGCTGGTGTGGCTCGTGCGGCGTGCGCGCCGCACGAAATTGATTAACGCGCCACTCGATCCATTTGTGCGGGCCGAACGTGATTTTCAGCGACTCGACCGGCTCGCGCTGAATGAAGCGGGCGAGCAAGGACGTTTTGTCGCGCTGGCGCTGGAAGTGCTGCGGACATACCTGAGCGTGCGAATACCTGCGGCGTCGTTGGCACTGACGTCCGACGAATTGTTGCTGGCGGTAGCGCCCGACTCGCGTGTTCCCACGCAGCGCCTGGCGCCACTTCTGTCCGAGGGTGACACGATCAAGTTTGGACGGTCCCCCATAAATGGCGCTGACGCGCGAGAACTGGCCGTTGAAGCACGCGGGATCGTGTCGGCCGTCGAGCAAGCAGAACAAGCTCGGCGCGCTGCCGAAAAGGCGCAGGAAAAATTACGGAAGCGCGCCAAACGCAAGGACAATGTCGAAGCCAGACTGCTCGCGGAAGAAAAGGCTCGGCTCGAATCACGCCGTGGAAAATCGGAGGCTGCGTGATACAAACGCCCTCGTCGTTTGACATTCTGGATTCGCTCAGTTTGGATGGGCTGGCGCTGGACGTGTTGTCATGGACCGGCCTCAACTTCGCGCGGCCCTGGGTGTTGTTGTTATTGCTGTTGATCCTACTGTGGCCGCTGCTGCGTCGCCGACAGCGCCAGCGTTTACCTGCCATTCCATTCTCACGGGCGGCCGCGCTGGCTGCCGGGCCGCGCACGGGCAAACCGTTCGTTCGCGTCGCGCCTTGGCTGCGCGCGTTTGCGGTTGCGGGGCTGCTGGTGGCCATCGCGCAGCCGCGCTCTGGTGCGCGCGCACAGAATGTCGATCGCGAGGGCATTGATATCGCATTGGTCGTCGACATTTCATCGTCCATGCTGGCCGAAGATTTTCAACCACAAAACCGGCTGGAGGTCGCGAAAGAAAAGGTGAAACGATTTGTGCTGGGACGCACGAACGATCGTGTTGGCCTTATTGCTTTTTCGGGCGAAGCACTCACCCAGGTGCCGTTAACGACGGACTATCCGGTTGTGCTTGCGGCCATCGATAATCTGCAACCCGGACAACTGGAAGATGGCACGGCCATTGGCACCGCTATCGTGACAGCCGCGAATCGCCTGCGCAATGCGCCGGGACGTTCGCGTGTCATGGTGCTGCTGACCGACGGGGAAAATAATCGCGGCGCCACCGATCCCCGTACAGCGGCACAAGCGGCCGCTGCGTTTGGTATTCGCATTTATGCCATTGGCGTGGGAACTGAAGGGATGGCGCCTGTTCCGGTTGGGCGCGGCCTGTTCGGGCTGCGTTACGAAAATCGACCAGTACGCATTGATGAACCGCTGCTGACCGAAATTGCAACCGCTTCTGGTGGACGATACTTCCGTGCGCGTGATGCCGAAGCCCTGCAAAGGATCTACGAACAGATTGATCAGCTGGAACGGTCGGCGGTGAGCGCCAAGTCGTACGTGCGTTACACCGAGCAATTCCGTTGGCCGCTGGGGTTTGCCATTGGTGCGTTGCTGCTTGAGCTACTGGTGCTGGCCTGGCGAGGCGTGCTGCCATGAACCGGCTGCCCGCCGTGGTGTTTGATACGCCTTGGGCGCTCGCGCTCGGGCTCGTGGTGCCGCTGGTCGTATTTGCCATGCTGGTATGGCGCGACCGGCAACGCACCAGTCGCCTGGCGAAATACGGGGATCCTGGTGCAACCAGGCGTTTGTTGGGAGATGTCAACTTTCGCAACCCTTGGCGCACTGCGCGACTACTGGGAGCGACGCTGCTGTTGGGATTGGCACTCTCTGGTCCGCGCTGGGGACTTGCGCGCGGCGCGACCAGTGGGCAAGGCATCGATATGGCCATCGCGTTGGATGCGTCGCTCTCCATGACCGCGACGGACGAGCGTCCATCGCGACTCGAACGCATGAAGCAGGAAGTGCGTCGTCTGCGCGCCATGTCGCGGGCCGATCGGGTCGCGCTCATTGCCTTTGCCGGTCGTAGTTACATCCTTACGCCACTCACCGGCGACGACGGCGCGATTGAACTCTTTCTCGACAATCTCGACCCAACCGTGGTTGGGCAGGCGGGGAGTTCGCTGTCCCGCGCAATTCGACAGGGCACCGAATTGCTGATGGCGAGTGACGGCGGCGCCGACCGTGCACTCATTGTGATGAGTGACGGCGAAGCGTTCGAACCTCTGGAAGACGTCGAGGCCGCATCGAAAGAGGCTGGTGAGAAGGGTGTGAGCCTGGTGACCGTCGGCTTCGGGACCGAGAACGGTGCCACCATTCCCATTCGCGAAGGCAACGAAACTCGCGAGAAGCGCGATGAAGAAGGCAAAGTCGTCATCACTCGCTACAGCCCGGAAACCTTGCAGGCCGCCGCAAACGCTGCGGGGGGGTCGTTTGTGGGAGCGGATGTTTCAGACAAGGCGGCACGCATTCGTGGCGCATTGCGATCGTTGCGTACGGCGCGACGCGTCGTGGACGCGCGCGAAGACCATGTGCCGCGTTTTGTCTGGTTGTTGCTGCCCGCCTTGTTGCTGTTGCTGTTTGATAGCCTGGTTTCCGAACGCGGATCCCGCGTTGTCCCAGCCAAGCCCCGCCGCGACAAGAATGCGAAACCAGCACGAACGAATGCGGCAACGCAATTGTTGTTGCTGGCTGCGCTCGCCGCACCGTACACGTTTATCTCCTGCGCCAAACCACCCGATCCGGCGGCCCTTCTGGCCGACGGCGACGCAGCCGGTGCCATACACGCATTGCGTAACCAATTGACCGACGGCGATTCGACCGCGGCAACCCGCTACAATCTTGGCTCCGCACTGCTGGCCGTTGATTCTCTCGAGCCCGCAACAGAATTACTGGAAGGCGTGCGTCGCGGTTCCGAGGGGGAAGTGTTAATGCGTTCGCGCTTCAATGCCGGATTGTCCGAACTCAAGCTGGGAAAAATTCCGGACAATCCTGAAGCGGCAAAAATTCTCGCGTCAGCCGTCGCGGCCTACAAGTCGTATCTCGCTGAGCGGCCAACCGATCTGGACGCGAAGTGGAACTACGAATTGGCACTGCAGAAGACTCCCCCGCCTTCGGGCGGTGGCGGTGGCGCCAACGATCCTCAGCAGCAGCCCCCCAAGCCCTCGCAGCCCAAGCCCGCACCAGGGGCGCTCGATCCCAAGCAGGCCGAAGCGCTGTTGAATAGTGCGGCTCGCGAAGAACGGGATGTACAGGGTCGCAAACAGAAGCAGGGGCGCACGCCTCCACCTGGTGGGAAAGACTGGTGAGGCGCGTGATCATTCAATGGACCGCCGTGTGCGGAAGTCTGTGGGCTGCCGTGCTTTTCGCCATTTGCGCGACGCCGATTGCACCTGCACTGCACGCGCAAAGCCCCTCAATTCTCCAGCGTGTGCGCGTCGACCCGAACCGGGTCGTCGACTTTCACGCGGGTGTGTTTCCGGAAACATTGTTCGTCGGGCAGCAGGCCACGTATCAGGTTGCCGTACTGCTTGACGAAGTGGCGGGCACGCGGTTGCCGCGTAACCCGGAATACCTGCCTCCCGAACTGCGGGGCATGTTGGCGTACGAATTGGGTGGGCAGCAACGTTTCTCATTCGACGCCAACGGCAAACGGTACACGGCACACGTGTTTCAGAAGGCGTTGTTCCCGCTGGCCGAGGGCGTGCTCACCATTCCGTCTCCGCAACTGACGTACGCCTTGCGCCAGTCGTCCAGCTACTTCAGTCGCGAAGAATCGCACAGCCTGCGAGCCGAAAGTGCAAGCGTGTTCGTCAGGCCGTTGCCGTTGGAGGGCAAACCCGCCGATTTTTCGGGTGCGGTGGGTGTGCTGAAGACTTCGGTGCAACTGGACGCTGTAACGGCCCGTGTTGGTGACCCGCTGGTGATCACCCTGCGCGTGCAGGGCAGCGGCAATATCAAACTGCTGCCACGACCACCGTTGGAAGTAGAATGGGCTACGTCGGTGCCGGGTACCGAGCGGCTGCAGATGGATACATCGGGCGCTGTGGTGCGCGGCTCCAAAGAGTTTGACTGGATTCTCACGCCCACGCGTGCTGGTGACGTGACGACACCGGTCATTCACTACGCGTATTTCAATCCGAACACCAGGAAATACGAGATTGCGGAAGCCGCCGCTGTGGCGTTTGCCGTGAATGCGGGGGCACTTGCGAACCGGGAAGAAGGTGAGCCAGGCGCGGCCGTCTTGCCGTTGCGCAGTCATGCGGTGGGAACTGTGCCGCGTCCATTAATAGATCGCCTGGACGTGCTGGTTGTGTTGGCGTTGCTGCCACTGCCGGCTTTGGCACTCCTGTTACTGGGCCGACAGCGGACGCAGCCACAAGCGCCGGCCATTGAAACGCTGAGAGCCATATTGCAGACGGCGCCGACCGTCTCGGCCAAACGTTCAGGTCGCGCACCGGGGGAGCGCGCTTCGCCCGCTTCTGCGAAGCCGGTCACGGCGCGTGATGTGCGACGACTCTTGCTCGTGTCGCTGGCTCGGCGATTGGATGTCACTACCGACGTGTTGACGGATCGAAAAAAGACCAGGCAAGTGCTTCGCCGGCGCGGCGTGACTGCTGAAACGGTCGACGCCGTGCTCACGAAGTTGAGTGCCCTCGACACCGCCGCATTTGCGGCAGCGAACGTCGAGAGCCGCTTCGAAACGCAGGTGCTGTCGGCCGATGTGATTGCTTTGTACGATCGCGTGGACGGCGAAGCCCTGGAACCCAAATCACAGCGGCGCACCAAGATGGTTCGCAGTGCCGGGGTGTTCGGCGCACTATTCGTGGCGGCGATCGTCGCGGACACCAGCGGAGGCGCTTCCGTCGTGCACGCGCAAACCGCTACGGGTTGGCAAGCGGCAACGGCGTCGTATGCGAACAATCAGTTTCTGGATGCATCCACCGCCTTTCAACAATTGGCGCGTGAATTCCCGCGGGATGCCGACGTATTGTCAAACTGGGGCACGGCCGCGTGGGCCTCGGGTGACACCGTCAGCGCGGTCGTGGCGTGGCAACGCGCCGCGCGACTCGATCCGCTGGCCGCCGACATTCGCGAGCACCTGATGCGCCTGCCGTCAGGTTCGCGTGACGGGGTGGCTGACATCCCTCTGGTGCCGGTCGCGGCCCTTGGCTACGCGGGAATTGCTCTTTGGAGCATGGGCTGGATACTGGCCACCGTCGTGCTGTGGCGTCGCCGCAAAGGGCGTGAAGCAGCACCGGTGATGCAAATGGTGTCGGCACTGCTGGTGCTGGCGGGAGCCGCCAGTACTGCAACCTCGCTATGGGGCGCACGACAACTCCGTCCGGATGGACTGGCGGTGGTGTTGCGTCCCGAAACCATGCGAGAAACTCCGCAGGCAGAAGCAAACGCGCTCGGTGGTGCGGCAACGGGCGACGTCGTGCGCATTGAACAACTGGCACCCATGTGGGCGCGCGTTGAACACGCGGACGGTCGCACGGGATGGCTACCGGTCGACCGCCTGACGTTACTCACCCCACTCGCCAGCCAGTAAGGCGAGGGAACACGTCATGGCTATTGCGGTGTTGCCAAGTGCCGTCGCAGATCAAATTGCGGCTGGCGAAGTTGTGGAACGGCCGGCCTCGGTGGTGAAGGAGCTGATCGAGAATGCGATTGATGCGGGGGCCACGACCATTGATCTCACCATTGAAGAGGGCGGGCGCGCGCTTATTCGAGTCGCGGACAACGGCTCGGGTATGGATCGCACCGACGCGGTGTTGTCGCTCGAACGGCATGCGACGTCGAAAATCACGTCGGCCGAGCAATTGGTTGGGGTGCGCAGTTTCGGCTTTCGCGGGGAAGCACTCCCGGCCATTTGTTCGGTGTCGGAACTCGACCTCGAAACGGCCCGTGAAGATGGTGCCGGCACGCTCGTGCGCGCTGCGGCGGGAGCCATTCGCGATGTTTCAGAAATCGCACGTCGGCGAGGCACCACCGTCACAGTGTCCCGGTTGTTCTTCAACACACCAGCGCGCCAGAAATTTCTCAAGAGTGCGCGATCCGAGTGGCGCAGTATTGCGGAAACACTGGGTTCCATTGCCGTGTTGCGGCGGGACGTGCACATCATTGCGCGACATGACGGGCGCGCGATGCTCGACCTGCCCGCTGCGCCATCGCTACGCGCACGCGTCGCGGCGTTGTGGGGGCATCGCGAAGTGGAGCGATTTGTTGATGTCGACGACGTGGCGGGCGTGATTCGCGTTACGGGAATGGCCGAACGGCCGGCCGACGTAGGAACGGCGACGCGTCGCGTGCTGCTCATCATTAACGGTCGGCTCATTCGCGATCATGGCATGATTCGAGCCGCCGAGGCGGCGTATCGATCAACGCTGCCATCCGGTGTGCGGCCGTCGCTGTTGCTGGAACTGACGTTGCCAGGTGATGCGGTGGACGTGAATGTGCACCCTGCCAAGTCGGAAGTTCGTTTGCGTGATCGGTGGCCAGTCGAACGCGCCGTGGAGACCGCCGTTCGACGTGCGCTGGGAATTTTTGATGCCAGTGCGGGCATCGGTTGGCGCACGTGGAATGTTGGGGGTAACCAGGAGGCGATGGCCGCAGCGCAACACGCGGCTTCCCAAATTGAACCGGGCACACTTGGCGCCACTCGTGCGCCCGAGGGATTATTTGCAGCCCCCGCGCACGCTGGGTACGACGCCACGAGCGATACCGCACCAGCACACCAGGCCTCGGCCGCAATTCACGCCGCGGTCGACGAACCTATTGTGGTGCCGCCATTAATGCAGCTCAAGCGCACGTACCTCATGTTTGAACATGACGAGGGGGCCGTGTTGATCGATCAGCATTCGGCACATGAGCGCGTGTTGTACGAAGAGTTCATGGGGTCGCTGGTGGAGGGGCGAGCGCCGTCCCAACGATTGTTGTTCCCGTTGACGCTGCATTTGAGCGCTGCGGAAGCAGATGCCTTTGAGGAAAACCGCGAATCGTTGCGGTTGCTGGGGTTTGAAATGGACGGATTTGGCGGGAATACGTTACTGGTGAACGCCGTTCCAATGCCGCATCCGCGGTTTGATGCGGAACGGTGCCTGCGCGATACGCTTGCTGCGCTAACGGGCGATCGCGCGCCCAGTGACGCCAAGCGGCATGAACGATTGGCCGCGACGGTCGCCTGTAAGGCGGCAATCAAGGGCGGCGATACCCTGTCGCAGGGCGAGATGCGTGCACTCTACATCGCGCTGGCGCGCACGACGCTCCCCGCGCACGATGTGCACGGTCGCGCGACAATTGTGCGGCTCTCGTGGGACGAGATTGATCGTCGGTTTGGACGTCGCTGAACACGTCGCGCCGAATGACGGACAAGCCAACGGCACCACTCGCCATCATTGTTGGGCCAACCGCGGCCGGAAAGTCCGCAATCGCGCTGGAGTTGGCGCGCGCATCAGGACGCGCCATCATCAGTGCCGATTCGCGCCAGATCTATCGGCAGTTTAACCTCGGTACGGCAAAGCCCGGTGCGGAGGAACGGCGCAACGTGCGGCACTTCGGTATCGATATTGTCGACGCAACCGAACGGTATTCTGCCCATGCGTGGGCTACCGATGCGCGGATGTGGATGAGGACGGCGCAAACGGCGGGGCCAGGCACAATCATCGTGGGCGGTACCGGCTTTTACATTCGTTCACTGGTCCGTCCGCTTGCGTCAGCGCCCGCAATTGATGGGCAGCGACGCCGAAAGCTGGAGCGGTGGTTTGACGCACTGGACGTTGACACGTTGCGCCGGTGGTGTACCCGCCTGGACCCGTCGCGCGCGCACCTGGGCCGTACGCAGCTCATTCGGGCGGTGGAGACGGCGTTGTTGTCAGGCACGCGATTGGGGGACGCGCATGCCGCGCAATGGGCCGCGCCTCCGGAGTCGCAGGATGGCGCGGAGCCAGACCCCAAACCCGTCGCCGCGCGCTACCTTGTGGTAGATCCCGGCCCGCTGTTAGGAGAGCGCATTCGGTCGCGCGTGCACACCATGGTGGAGCAGGGATGGCCGGAAGAGGTGCGATCGTTGATGGCCACGGTTCCCGCCAACGCTCCCGGTTGGCTGGCCAGCGGGTACCAAGTCATGCGACAACATGTGCAGGGAACGTTACGACGCGAGGAAGCCATCGAGCGCATTGTGATCGAAACGCGACAGTACGCAAAGCGGCAACGCACCTGGTTTCGGCATCAACTCACCGATGGGATCGTCACCTGCATTTCGCCGAGTGAACCACATGCATTCGAGCAGGCGCGTGCCTGGTTGGACGCCCTGGAGAATAACGCACGATGAGAATCGGAATTACCTGTTATCCCACCTATGGTGGCTCAGGCGCCGTGGCGACCGAGCTGGGAATTGCGCTCGCAGCCGGTGGACACGAAGTGCATTTCATTTCATACCGGCAACCGTTCCGCTTGCCCAGCTTTCTGCCTCGCGTATTTTTTCACGAGGTTGATGTTGGCCGGTACCCGCTTTTTGAATATCCGCCGTACGACCTGGCACTGGCGGTGAAAATGCACGAAGTCGTGCTGGACCGGAAACTGGAAATCCTGCATTGCCATTACGCCATTCCGCATGCAACCAGTGCCTGGATTGCGCGCGAGATGCTGCGCGAGGGTGAGAGCGACGTCAAAGTGATCACGACGCTGCACGGCACCGATATCACCATTGTCGGACAGGAAAGTTCGTTTTACGCCATTACCAAGTTCTCCATCGAAAAGTCCGATTCCGTGACGGCGGTGTCCGAGTACCTGCGTGACGAAACCTTTCGGGCCTTTGGCTGCACCGGATGTACGGTGCAGGTCATTCCCAACTTCATCGATCCCGAACGGTTTCGTCGTGCGAACAATGTGTTTCCCCTTCCCGCCGAGACGGTGGCCGGTCGCAAGGTGCTCATGCACATTTCGAACTTCCGGCCGGTCAAGCGTATTCGCGATGTGGTCCAGACGTTTGCCCGTGTGCAGGCATCGATTCCGGCCATGTTGGTGATGGTCGGCGACGGCCCGGACCGTGGTGACGCCGAAGCGGAAGCCCGTGATCTGGGCGTCGCCGACCACGTACTGTTCCTTGGCAAAATCGATCCCGTTGCTCCGTTGTTGGCGGGCGCCGACTTGTTCCTGTTGCCCAGCGACGCGGAGTCATTTGGCCTGAGCGCGCTGGAAGCCCTGGCGGCCGGGGTACCCGTCATCGGCGCGAAGGTGGGCGGGTTGCCCACCGTCGTGCAGCACGGCGTCACGGGCGTGCTGTGCAATGTCGGCGACGTTGAAGGCATGGCCGACGCTGCGATTGGGTTGTTGAACGATCCCGTGCGGTGGCAGCAGTTCAGTGATGCGGCCGCGGCCGATGCACAGCTGCGATTCTCGCAGTCCAATGTGGTAGCGCAGTACGAAGCGTTGTACGAACACACGCTCACTCTTCCGCGACACGCGTGACGATCTTTCAGGCAATAGTGCTTGGCGTGTTGCAAGGGTTGGCAGAATTTCTGCCCATTTCCAGCTCGGCACATCTCACACTCGCTCCGTGGATTTTTGGCTGGCAGGATCCTGGACTGGCCTTTGACGTGGCGTTACACGCGGGAACGCTGCTCGCGCTGGCGTGGTATTTTCGAGTCGAATGGACCGCGTTGATTCGAGCAGGGTTCTCTATTTTACGCACGCGAGCCATTCAGACGCCCATCGAGCGACGCTTGCTGCTGTTGGTCATTGCCAGCATTCCCGGCGGCATCGCCGGCAAGTTGCTGAACGACTATGCCGAGTCGGCGTTTCGCGCGCCAACGCTCATTGCCATCGCCCTCATGGTGATGGGCGTGCTGTTGTGGGCCGCTGACAAGTGGGGCAAACAACAGCGCGAGTTGGGTGACGTCACCGTGCGAGACGCCGTGCTGATCGGATTCGCGCAAGTGTTTGCGCTGATTCCCGGCGTGTCACGGTCGGGTTCCACCATGACGGCGGGACGCGCGTTGGGATTTGATCGCCAGTCGGCCGCGCGCTTCAGTTTTCTGATGAGTCTTCCGATCACCACAGCGGCTGTCGCCGTGAAATTGCCGGAAGCCGTGCAGGCGCATGCCGACCTGGCTCCAATGATTGCGGGCATTATTGCGGCCGCCGTGAGCGGATGGATGGCCATTGCCGTACTGCTCAAGGTGCTCACGAGATACAGCTTTGGTTCGTTTGCACTGTATCGGTTGGCGCTTGGTGCTCTTGTGCTGGGTCTCGTTGCCATGCGCAGCTGAACGCTCGTGCAACCGATTCGCGAAGCGTTGCCCGATGCCGCGACGTTGCATGTTTCCGAGGTCGTTCATCTGGCCAACGCCACGTCCACCATGGACGAGGCGCACGCGCGTGCGCAGCAAGGCGCGCAGGCGGGCACCCTCATTGTGGCAGACAAGCAGACCGCGGGCCGAGGCCGTGGTGGACACGTGTGGGAGTCACAGGCGAGCACCGGCATTTGGTGCACGCTCATTGAGCGGCCAACAGATGCGGCCGCTGTGGATGTGCTTTCTATTCGTCTGGGGCTGGCCGTCGCGCGCGCCATGGAAGGGCTGACGGACGCCCCTATCCAGCTCAAGTGGCCCAACGACGTGTTTGTCAGCGCCGGCAAGCTGGCCGGCATACTGGTCGAAGCTCGGTGGCGCGAGGGCGCAGTTGATTGGGTGGCCATCGGCATTGGACTCAATTTGCAAACGCCCACCGTGAACGCCGGCGCCTCGGCGCTCCGACCAGGTACTACCCGCAACGAGGCACTCCGGCGGCTGATCCCAGCTGTTCGCGAGGCAGCGCGGCTTCCGGGTAATTTGTCGGTACAGGAGCAAGCGGAATGGACGGCGCGTGACCTGGCACTGCATCGCGTCATTACGGCACCCGTTGCGGGAGTCGTACGCGGTATCGAACGAAACGGCGCATTGCGGGTGGAAGACTCTTCCGGCACCGTGCATGACGTGCGGACCGGTTCGCTGATCTTTGCATAACCAGCGGCGACGCTGATCAACGGTGTCCCGTCGGGCGCTTTACGACGGCTTCGCTGCGACTGCTGTGCCTGTATTCCTTCTCGCCACTTTCAGGGCACCGATGATTCGTCCATTTGTTCGCCAGGCGCCAGTGATTGCTGCCGCGGTTGTGGCCGTGATCGCCATTCCCGGCGTGCAGGCGCAGGCGACAAGAGCCGCCATCCCCACTCGTGCGCTCGGCAGAATTGAGGCGGCGTCCACCGATTCGCTGGGAGCACACGTCGTCGTGCGCGCATTGTCGAATGGCCGCGTCATGGTGAATGACGTGCTTCGCCGCCGGGTGTTGCTGTTCGAGCCGTCGCTGGCGAAGTACATCGTGGTGATTGATTCCGGAAGCACCACCGGCACCGCGATTTCGAGCGCCGTGCCGTCCGCGCAATTGATGCGGTATACCGCCGATTCCACGTTGTATGTCGATGTCGCAACCCAGGCGCTCCTCGTGATTGATGCCGCGGGGAAAGTGGCGCGGGTCATGGCCTTGCCCAAACCGACCGATGCGTTCTATCTGGCCACGCCGCAGTTCGGCAGCGCCTATATCGATCCGTTGGGCCGGCTTGTCTATCGCGGCATGATTCTCCCGAAAATGGTACCGCCCGAACCAGGGTCGAAAGTACTGATGTCCATGCCGCAGCAATCGGATTCGGGGCCAATTCTCCGAGGGGATTTCGACACGCGGACAGTCGACACCGTCACGACGCTCAAAGTGCTGCAGCCTGGTTCCATGACGTTGGTGCAAGAGGGCCAGCGCATCTCCATGAAGATGGTGGTGAACCCCATGGACACCGGCGATGAATGGGGCATGTTACCGGACGGCACGATCGCCATTCTGCGGGCGCACGATTATCACATGGACTGGGTCGCTCCTGACGGCCGGCGCACGTCGTCGCCGAAAATGGCGTTCGACTGGAAAGTCCTGACGGACGGGCAAAAACAGTTCAAGCTCGATTCCATGCGGCCGTTGCTGCAACAAGCGATTGATGCGTCTCCTGGGCAAACCATTCCAACCGCCGATGGGCCGCGCCGCATCAAAATTCAATTCGAATTCGTACCACTCAACAAGCTGCCGGATTACGAACCGCCAATTGCGCCGGGTTCGATGAAGATCGACCTGAAAGGCAACCTCTGGATTGTGCCGCGCACCTCCGCCGGCGCGAACGGCGGGTTGTTATACGATGTCGTGAACCGCAACGGGGAAGTGGCGGAACGCGTCCAGTTTCCCAAGGGTTACTCCTTGGCCGGCTTTGGGAACGGCGGTGAAGTGTATTTGCTGCGGGTAGCGGGCAGGGTGGGTTTCCTGGAACGCGCCGCGATTCGCTGAAACCTGGTGATGCGGCTCACAAAGGCACTAATTTGTATCATCACTGTAAAGCGTTCCATCGCAATAGCTTAGCCGAGATTGACAGTGGTTGGTGTGCCTTGACGGGGCTTCGGGGACCCCTTACTATTTCGTTCAGTGTTAGCACTCTGCCTCGATGAGTGCTAATGCTTTCGGACACCGAGTTCGTTCACTGACCCAATATGTAGGAGGGCAGGACCCCATGAGCAAAGTAGCGCCGTTGGCCGACCGCGTCGTCATCAAGCCGCTCGAAGAAACCGAGCAGATGCGTGGTGGGCTGTACATCCCGGACACCGCCAAAGAGAAGCCGCAGCAGGGCATGATCGTAGCGGTTGGACCCGGCCGATATGAAAAGGACAAACGTGTGCCGATGGATGTGAAAGTCGGCGACAAGGTGCTCTACGGTAAGTACAGCGGCACCGAAGTCACGATTGAAAATGAGCCGTTGTTGATCCTGCGCGAGTCCGATGTGCTCGCCGTAATCGGCTGATTGCACTTACCGCTCCTCTCTAACCGCATATAAGCAACCATGGCAGCTAAAGAACTCCATTTTAATGTCGAAGCGCGTGCCGCTCTCAAGCGCGGCGTTGATCAACTCGCGGAGGCCGTCAAGGTCACGCTCGGCCCCAAGGGTCGGAACGTTGTCATCGACAAGAAGTTTGGCGCACCAACGATCACGAAAGACGGTGTCACCGTCGCGAAGGAAATTGAGCTGTCCGATCCCATCGAGAACATGGGCGCGCAGATGGTGAAGGAAGTCGCGACCAAGACCAGCGACATCGCTGGCGATGGCACGACGACGGCCACCGTGTTGGCGCAAGCCATTTTCCGCGAAGGGCTCAAGAATGTCACGGCTGGCTCAAACCCGATGGCGCTCAAGCGCGGCATCGATAAGGCCGTCGCCGCCGTTGTTGAAGAGCTCAAGAAAATTTCGGTGCCGACCACCGGCCGCAAGGAAATTGCGCAGGTTGGTGCCATTTCCGCGAACAACGATCCGGAAATTGGCAACCTCATCGCGGAAGCGATGGAAAAGGTTGGCAAGGACGGCGTCATCACGGTTGAAGAAGCGAAGGGGCTCGAGACCACGTTGGAAACCGTTGACGGCATGCAGTTCGATCGCGGGTATCTCTCGCCGTACTTCGTGACAGATCCAGAGAAGATGGAAGCCGTCCTCGAAGGCGCGATGATCCTCATTCACGACAAGAAAATCGCGTCGATGAAGGACCTCCTGCCGGTGCTCGAGAAGGTGGCGCAGTTGTCGAAGCCGTTGCTCATCATCGCGGAAGACATTGAAGGGGAAGCGCTGGCCACGCTCGTGGTCAACAAGCTTCGTGGCACGTTGCGGGTGTGCGCCGTGAAGGCGCCTGGCTTCGGCGATCGTCGCAAGGCGATGCTGCAGGACATTGCGACGCTCACGAACGGCAAGGTCATCTCCGACGAAATCGGCTTCAAGCTCGAGAACGCGGTCATCACCGATCTCGGCAGTGCCAAGCGTATTGTCATCGACAAGGACAACACGACGCTCATCGATGGCGCCGGCGACACGAAGGACATCGAAGGCCGCGTGAAGGAAATTCGTGGCGCGATTGAGAAGAGCACGTCGGACTACGACAAGGAAAAGCTCCAGGAACGTTTGGCGAAGCTCGCGGGCGGTGTGGCCGTGATCAACGTTGGCGCGCCGACGGAAGCCGAAATGAAGGAAAAGAAGGCCCGCGTCGAAGACGCGCTGCACGCCACGCGTGCCGCCGTTGAAGAAGGCATCGTTCCTGGCGGTGGTGTTGCGCTCATTCGTGCGCAGAGTGCCCTCAAGGATCTCAAGGTTGCCGAACGCGACGAGCAGATCGGTGTTGATATCGTCCGCAAGGCAATTGAAGAGCCGCTTCGCGCCATTGTGTCAAACGCTGGTGGCGAAGGCTCCATCGTGGTCGAGAAAATTCGCACGGCCAAGGAAAGGAACTTCGGTTACAACGCCCTCACGGACGTGTACGAAGATCTGGTTCAGGCGGGTGTCATTGACCCGACCAAGGTAACACGCACGGCGTTGCAGAACGCGGCGTCAATTGCCGGGTTGTTGCTGACGACCGAAGCGTTGATCGTCGAGAAGAAGGAACCAGCCGCGGCCGGTGGTGGACACGGCGGTGGTGGTGGTGGTGGTGGTGGTATGGGCGGAATGTACTAAGCACTGCCTGAAAGCCGAAAGGCTGCAAGGGAAAGGGCGCTCCGATGTGGGGCGCCCTTTTTTCGTTCAGAATCCGAAGCCCAATTGGACGGCTGGTCCGTGCGTGCCGTTCGCATGGCTCGTGAACGGCCCGCGTATCTCCGTCTGATGCGCCGCCCACACATCGTCCCGTCGCCAACCGGATTTGCGCAACGCCGTGGTCGCGGCCAACACCGCGGTGCCCGGCGTATTGTTCGTCTCACTCAAGTGCGCCAGTACCACCGAACGCAAACCACCGTGCGCGCACGACGCGACAAATGTTGCGGCCTGACGGTTTGACAGGTGCCCGAGTTGGCTGCCTACACGACGCTTGAGATGCCAGGGGTATGGTCCATCGGCCAACATACGTTCGTCGTGATTGGATTCGATCACCAGCACATCGAGTCGCTCAAATGGTTTGCATAGTGTTTCCGGCACGTGACCGAGGTCGGTCGCAATTCCGACGCGACAACCACTGTGCTGCTCGGTGATCACCAGCGCGACGGGTTCGTTGGCGTCGTGAGGAACAGGTGTGACCAGTATGCTCAATCCGCCAATGGTGAACGGTTGGTGCGGAACGCTCGCGAGCAGTTGGTTGTGTGGAAACGCTGCCGAATCTGGGACCGCATCGAGCGTGCCCGCCGTCGCGTACAGTGGCCAGGTCCAGCGCGCGCATGCGGCCGCTGCCCCACAGGCGTGATCGGTGTGTTCGTGCGTGAGAAGCAGCGCCTGAATGTCCGACGGCTGTTTCCCTGCAAGCCATAGTCGGCGGGTTAATGCACGCGGATTAAAACCGGCGTCTACCAAAACGGTTGTGTCCTGACTTTCCACCAGCACCGCGTTCCCGCGACTGCCGCTGCCGAGTATCGTGATGCGCAGCATGACTTCAGGAGAGCGTCAGCTGGCTCGCCAACGTGCGGCGTGCGACGCCACCATCGCGCGGCGGCCCGCTTCCGTCAATTCCACCTGCCGTCGGCTCATCATGCGTGCGGCAGTTTCGACAAATTTCACCGCCTCATACGTGTCGTATGGCGTGCCCGACCCCCATGCAAACGGCTCGACCACTTTCGGTGGCATGCGATCGAACACGTTGGCACCCATGCCCAACACGCAGCCAGTCGTGAGTTTCATGCCAATGCCGGTTTTTGCATGGTCGCCGAACAGCGTGCCGAGAAACTGAAGGCCCGTGTTGCGCACCCCTGAAGGCGTCCACAACGCGACCGTGCCGTACGTGTTCTTGAGATTACTCGTAATCGTGCCGGCGCCCATGTTCACCCACCGGCCAACAATGGAATGACCAACAAAACCGTCGTGTCCCTTGTTGCTGTAGCCCACAAACACCGTCGCCGAGAGTTCGCCGTGTACGCGACACGTATCGCCAATGGAACTGCCCGAAATGCGCTCGCCCATCAGCATGGAGTTCCGGCCTACATAACACGGACCGACCACACGCGTGAACGCCTGTACGGTGCTGCCTTCGCGCAGGAGAATTGGGCCCGCGGTAGTGTCGAGGACGGCGAACGCTTCAACGGTTGCACCTTTCTCGATGAACACGGGATGGTGGCCGAAAACGGCGAGTCCTTGCCACTGCGCTTCGGGGGTTGGCAGAACAGTCCGGCACGCAAGTTTCGCCGCCAATTTTGGAATGTCCGCATTCAGCATCGGCGTAAGACGGTCCACGATATCCCAAACTTCCTTGAGCCACACCCCCTTCACATCAACCCGCCCGTCCGTCAGCCGAGAGTCGTTGAATTCGGTATGGGGAATTCCGGCAAAGTCCGGATGCTGAGCGTTGTCGCGTGCTGCAACTTCATCCAACGACGCGCTACCGTCCCGCAGGATCGCCGAATCGAGGTCGTGCCGGAGTTCGATGGCGGCCAGTATGCCGTCGATAAACCACGCGCGCTTTTGTGGCGGGCCTTTCGTGTCATCCGGGCGCATGATGGTGAGCGCCGCATCCGTCAGGGCGATGGCCGCGCGCGAGTTCACCAGCACCGTCCCAGCGAGAATGACACCGTGCGCTGCCGGCGCGGCGTTCGCTTCCGTGAATTCGTCGAGGTGTGCCGCCCCTACAAAACCAACACCTGGCGCTCGCAGGGCCATTTCCCAGCGCTCGCGAATGAGCAGGGCGCCTGCGCGCATTTCGCCCAGCGGGCGGCTTAACGCAAACGGCTCAAACGTGCGCGCGCGCGCATCGTCGTAAAATACCAGCGATCGCGTACCAACAATTGACGCTTCTTCGCCTGGAGGCCGGCTCACGTGCGGCTAACCCAGGGAGTCATGTCAATTGCCACGCAAATCGGCCGGCAGCGAATCGAGCAACGACTTGAGATCCGTCGCCTTGTCAACGGTCGTGACCAGCACGAGCCCATCACGCACCACCACCACCAGATCTTCAACCCCGTACAACACCACCGCACTCTTGTCGGAATACACCACGTTGCCAGTCGCGGCGAGCACATGCGTGCGGCCCTGCAACGTATTCCCAAATGCGTCCGGTTCGCGAACGCGGCCGAGCGCAGACCAGGTGCCCACATCGTCCCACCCAAACGAACCGGGCAACACCAGCACGCGCTGGCTGCGCTCCAGCACGCCCACATCAACGGCGATGGGTTTGACGTGTGCAAAAAACTGCACCAGGTCGTCGCCGTACTGTTGCAGCGCTGGTGCCACTTCGGGGGTCAAGGCGTTGATCTCGTCCAGCAAATCACCGACGCGCCACGCGAAAATTCCCGAGTTCCACAAACACCCTTGTTCAACAAGCAGCGCAGCGCGCGCGCGATCGGGCTTCTCTTCAAAGCGCTCAACCTTTGATACGCCGTCTCCAACTGACGCCCCGGGACGAATGTAGCCAAACCCCGGATCCGGACGCGTCGGCACAATGCCAACCGTCACCAGCGCATGGTGCGTCGAAGCGATGTGCGCGGCCCGCGCCAATGTCGCGCGATACCCATCAACGTCTCCAATGGCCCAATCGGCATGCACGCAAACCATCACCGCATCGCGGCCATCACGCTGCGCAATAATGTGCGCGGCCCACGCGAGCGCCGCACATGTGCCCGCAGGCTGCGGTTCTGGAATGATGTTGGCGTCCGGCAATGTGGGTGCCAGCGCTGCCACCTGCGCCTTGAGCGTCGCGTTCGTCAACACCAGCGTGCGCTCGACCGGGGCAATGGTAGCCAGCCGATTAAGCGTGTCGGACAACATAGGTTCGTTGGTGACCAGGGGCAGCAGCTGCTTGGGACGCTCCGGTGTGGACATTGGCCAGAACCGCGAACCGACCCCGCCGGCGAGGACAACACTCCAGGTATTCACGAATCGAATGCTGGTGCAGAGGCGGTGGGGACCGGCGAATGGCCAGTGAGCGCAAGAATGCGCGAAAACAATCGGCGGGGGCTGAAGGGCTTGGTCATGAACTCGGACACGTCCATTGATTCGGTTTGCCGAAACTGTGCGTCGTGTCCGGCGGCCGTGAGCACGACACACGCCAGATGTTTCCAGCGTTCGTCGCCGCGCATGACCCTCAGTACATCAATGCCGCTCATGCCCGGCAGCATTAAATCCAGCACCACCAGCTTGATGTCGGGACGACGCTCCAACGCGGCCAGCGCCTGTGCTCCGGTCTCGACGACCGTCACGGCAAACGGACCTTGCTCGAGGCGAGTTTGAATAATGCGCGCGATGTGTGGCTCGTCATCCACCACCAGGATGTGCGTCAACGAACCCGCCTGCAGCGCTTCCGTCACGCGCCGCTCACGCCAACGCCGCTATTTGATGGCGATGCCGACGCAGGTCGAACAGCAGCGACGCGAGATTGGCACCCGGGCGCAGCACGACCAACAGCAACGCTTCGGTCGACACCGACGAGATGACGGCTATGCCTCCGTCGTACTCCAGCACCATCAGGCCGAAATCGCCCCGACCACTGGCCCCCCCCATCTCAATGGCGGCCATCACCATGGGTGGCACGTAGGCGGCCAGTCGCTCCGCATCGTGCGCGGCCGCGGTGGCGCCATCAATGAGCAGCCCATCGCGCCCAAGCACGATTGCCGCCTCTACACCTTCGCGGCGCCGAAGGGCACTAACCAGATCGCGAATGGTGGGCATGGTCTCTCCTGTCCTGTGCAGTGGCGTGGGTGCGGCGGCATGCGCCACCAGGCGTAAGCCGTTTACCTACAGAATGTGTCGAAGGCTGGGGGACCAGCCAGGTGAAGTCAAGCAACCCAAGCGCTTGCCGGATCACAGGTTGAGCGATAACCTCCAACGTTCGCCCTCACTCTCTGGACCGGGTATTTTTTACGTTGAAACGCTTTCGCGGCACCACGGTACTGGCCGTCCTGGCGCCCCTGGCTTTGAGCCAACTGGCCGCCTGCAGTGATGACGGTAATTTCACCCAGGACGCAACCAGGGAAAACGTCACCACCACGGCCAGCGTTTATGCACTGACCGGGTCAAGCCCTGGGCTGCCGGCCGCCTATAGCGTATCCAATGCCGTCTTTGTCCGGCCCGTTGTCAGTCAGGCCTCGGGCCTCGTGAACTTCGAAATCGCGTTCGATATCCGGTCCGATGGGAAAGTGCTGCTCATTCCGGTACGTGCGCTCGTGCCATTTCCGCCACAGCCCGTGTCGGGGGCACCGTCCGTCGGATTGCAGAAAAGCGGCATCACGTTTGACCTGCTCGAACGCGCGGCGGCCACTGGGTATGTCTCCGATACCACCGCAGTAGGGGCCGTCGGCGACACCTATCTGTTTCGGCTAGACGCCTCCGGCTGTGTGTTCGGAGAGCCGTTTTACGGCAAGCTGGTGCTGGACAGTGTCATCGTTTCCCAACGTCGCCTCGTCGTTCGCGCCATGACCAACCGCAATTGCGGCGGGTATCGATCGCTGACTGCAGGTTTACCGAAAAACTGAGTTCCCATGCACGACATCCGCTTGCTTCGCGATGATCTGCCACGACTCCGCGAAGGCATGCGGCGGCGTGGAAAACTCATCGAATTTGAACCCGTGCTCTCCCGCGCAGACGCGCTCGAAAAAGAGCGACGCCTGTCCATCACGGAACTCGAGCAACAGCAGGCGCGGCGCAATGCGCTGACCCAAGAGGTCGCGCGAAAGCGCAAAGCCGGAGACGATGCCAGCGATCTCATCGCGGAAGGGCGCACGATTGGCGACCTGATCACCGCCCTGGAGCAACGCAAGTCACAGGCCGAGGGGGCCGTGCGGGAAATTCTGTTCGAGCTGCCCAATATCACCCGTGCCGACGTTCCGGAAGGCGGAGAAGAGGCGAACACGGTCGTGCGCACGTGGGGCACCCCGCGCGCGGCCGACGCCGCCATTCAACCGCATTGGGATATTGGCCGGAAACTTGGCCTCCTCGACCTCGAGCGCGGCGCCAAGATTGCCGGTTCAGGATTTATCGTGTATCGCGCCGGTGGTGCGCGCCTGGTGCGTGCGCTCATGAACTTCATGCTCGACTTGCACACCGACCAGCACGGATACGAAGAATGCTGGGTACCGTTACTCGCTAATCGCGCGTCGATGACGGGCACCACGCAGCTGCCAAAGTTTGCGGAAGACATGTACGACGTGCATGGGGAAGACCTGTTCCTCATTCCAACAGCGGAAGTTCCGCTGACCAATCTGTACCGCGACGAAATTCTTGAAGCGAGTGATTTGCCGAAGGCCTTCACCGGCTACAGCGCCTGTTTCCGCAAAGAGGCGGGTGCCGCCGGCAAGGACACGCGCGGCCTGTTGCGCGTTCACGAATTCGATAAAGTAGAACTGGTGCGTTATTCGGCTCCGGAAACGTCGCACGACGAATTGGAGAAGATGACTGCGCACGCCGAAGCGGTGTTGCAGCTGCTGGGACTGCCGTATCGCGTGGTGTTGCTGGCGGCGGGTGATACGGGCTTTGGCAGCGCAAAAACGTACGATCTCGAAGTGTGGGCGCCTGGCGTGGGTGCGTGGTTGGAAGTGTCAAGCTGCAGCCTGTTCGAAGACTTTCAGGCGCGCCGCGCCAGCATTCGATATCGCCCGGCAGCCGGCGAGAAACCCAAATTCGTGCACACGCTGAACGGCTCGGCGCTGGCGTTTCCACGCATCATCGCGGCGCTGTTGGAGCACTACCAGCAACCGGATGGGACGGTCGAATTACCCGAGGCCCTGCATCGGTACGTTGGGCACCGCACGCTCGCGTAGTCGGACAAACACCGCGCTGTCACTCCCCAATCCTGATGCGCCGTCGCCGTTTTCTGGTCCTCGTGATCATCGCAATATTGGCGCTGTTGTCGTGGTATGTGCTGTACACGAAACAGGTAGTCACTGAGTTGCGAAAGGCAGCGGACATTCAAGGCAAAATGTATGCGGCCATTTCAAGGGCGGCGCAGGATGCCGATAAGGACCCGAACGCGGTGTTCATTGCGTTGCAGGAGCTTATGAACAGCTCTGGCGTTCCATTCGTGTTGACCAACGCCTCTGGTGCGGTCGCGGGAGACGTCAATGTGCCGGACGACATTGCGCGGGATTCCGTTCGCATGGCGAAATTCATCCGCGAACTGGACGCGCGACACCCTCCAATCGTGAAGGAATACCGGCGAACGCTCGCGGGCGTCGACTCGGCCCTCCTCGATTCAATCCCGGTCGACTCGGGCTATCTCGAACCGGGCATCAGCGTCATTCACTACGGCGACCTGCCACTCGTGCGCGGACTCACGGTAATCCCCATGCTGCAAGCGGGCGCCATTGTCCTGTTATTGGCATTCGGCCTATACGCCCTGAAGGAGCGCGGCCGCGCCGACCGCGAAAAAGTGTGGGCCGGCATGGCGCGTGAGGCAGCCCATCAACTTGGCACGCCACTCTCCAGTCTTGGCGGGTGGGTCGAACTGCTGGATGGTCGGGACGGTGATGCCACCACCACGCGCGCGGTGACGGCGATGCAGCAGGACCTGGTGCGCCTCGAACGCGTATCGCATCGATTTGAACGCATTGGTCGCCCACCGCGCCGCGATGCGGTTGACGCCGCGGCGCTGGTCGAGCGATTGGCGTCCTACTTTGCAGCACGCGCCCCCACACTGGGCAAGCAGGTCGAAGTGGTGTCGGAACGCCCGGGCGAACCGGTCATGGTGTCGGGCGACGGCGTCCTGCTCGAATGGGTGCTCGAAGTGCTCATGAAAAACGCCATCGACGCGCTGGGCGGTCGCAGTGGCAAGGTCACGGTGTCCGCCACGCCGCTTCCGGAAGGTGGTGCGCGCGTTCGTGTGGCCGACGACGGACCCGGTGTTCCGCGCGAACTGCGCACCCGCATTTTCGACGCGGGCTTCAGCACAAAGCAGTCGGGGTGGGGCATTGGCTTGTCATTGGCGCGACGCATTGTCGAGGAGAATCACGGTGGCAAACTATTGCTGGTCGACACCGAACACGGCGCAGTTTTCGACGTTATCTTGCATGCATGAAGATGACGGGATGGTCCGGATCACTATTCGATAGTCCGCCAGAGCCAGTGCGCCTGGTGCCGCCGCCGCAATTCGACGCGGTGGCCAGTGGCTTGAACGCCGCACAACAGCTGGCGGTCATTCACGATGACGGCCCGATGCTGGTCCTGGCGGGCGCCGGTTCCGGAAAGACGCGCGTGTTAACCACGCGCATTGTGCGACTCATCGCCCAACGTGGCGTGCAACCGCACGAAATCCTCGCGGTCACGTTCACGAACAAAGCGGCGGGCGAAATGCGCAATCGTATTGCCCGCCAACTGGGTTACGAACCCAAAGGCATGTGGTGCGGCACCTTTCACGCACTCGGCGCGCGTCTGTTGCGCGGTGTCGCCGCCGCCGTTGGGCGCACGCCAAACTTTACCATCTACGACGAAGACGACACGCTGGGTGCGCTCAAACGCATCATGGAACGGCGGGGGCTCAATCCCAAGCAGTTCAATCCCAACGCCATACTCGGCGCAATTTCCGACGCGAAAAATGCGCTGGTGTCGCCCTCCGCCTATGCATCCACCGCGCGGGATACGTTCAGCACCGCGGTGTCCGGAGTGTACTTCGACCTCGAGTCGGCGTTGGAACGGGCAAACGCCGTGACGTTTGACGACTTGCTGGTGCTGCCCGTGCGCGCCATGGAGCATGATCCGAATGTTCTGGCGCACTATCAGCGCCGGTTTCGGTATGTGCTGGTGGACGAGTATCAAGACACCAATCACGCGCAGTATCGGTTTGTCCAGTTGATGGGCGGTGGCCATGGCAATGTCATGGTTGTTGGTGACGACGACCAATCCATTTATGGATGGCGAGGCGCAGATATTCGGAACATCCTCGAATTCGAGCGCGGCTTTCCAGGCGCCGGTATTGTACGACTGGAAGACAACTATCGGTCGACACCAAACATCCTGGCACTGGCCAATCACGTCATTGCCGGCAACACCGAACGCCGCGGCAAGACGTTGCGTGCCACTCGACCCGCTGGAGAGTCGGTCACCCTGGTGGAAACGCTCGACGAGCGCGATGAGGCCGAGTTTGTGGCCGATGTGGTGGAAGATCGGACGTCGCGGGGAGAGTGGCTGCGCCGCGAGTGTGCGGTGTTGTACCGCACCAACGCACAAAGCCGCGCGCTCGAAGACTCCTTTCGCCGACGCAGTATTCCGTACCGGTTGGTGGGGGCCGTTCGCTTCTACGACCGCCGCGAAATTCGCGACCTCATGGCATACCTCAAACTCATCGCGAATCCCGCGGACGACGAAGCGTTTCGACGCGCCGTCTCGGTGCCGCGGCGCGGTTTGGGCGATGCTACTGTGGCGCTCATGGCGGAGCAGGCGCAACGTCTGCGGGTGCCGCTGATGGAAGTGGCTCGGCGGCCCGAATTGTTGCCGGACCTGCGTGCCAGCGCACGAAACGCGCTCGAGCAATTTGTCACGCTCATCGAGCAATTCCGCGGCCGTGCCGTTGACATGGCCGTCAACGAACTGCTGGAGAACATCGTCAAGGCCATTCGGTTCGACGATCATCTGCGGGCCGAAGGCGAGGAAGGACGCGATCGCATCAACAACGTGCAGGAGCTTATTGCTGGCGCAGCCGAAGTGGTCGCCGATGACGGCGGTGAGGTGGGCCTCACTCCGTTGGATCACTTCCTGCAAGGGGCGCAGTTGGTGGCGGGCGTTGACAAGCTCGATCCGTCCGCCGACGCCGTGACCATGATGACCATGCACAACGCCAAGGGGCTGGAATTCCCGCTGGTGTTTATCTGCGGTCTTGAGGACGGCTTGTTTCCACTCGCACGAGCGGCGGAAGATCCGCGTCAGCTTGAAGAGGAGCGACGCCTGTTTTACGTCGGCATCACGCGCGCCGAACAGAAGCTGTTTCTGACCACGGCCGAACAGCGCCGTCGTTACGGCGAACTGATGATGTCTCAACCGTCACGGTTCCTGCGGGCGATACCGAACGGCTTAATCGAAAAACATCGCACGCCGCGCCAACGATCAGAGGGACGTTCGCCGTACAGTGGGGGCGTCGGGTCGTCCACGCGCCCGTCTGGGGTGTCCGAGGCGTGGGGACGCTCGGCGTCCCCGGGCGGCGCCAAGTATGGAAGTGCGGCAGGGTACGGTGGGCGCGAGGTGCCGTTCGGGCAGGCGCCCGGTTCGCCTAATGGTGGTCGCGGCCAGCCGCGCAGTGCTCGTCCTGAAGCGGCGCCCGAGGATGAATCGCAGGACGCCGCACTGTTGGCCGTGGGCGAACGCGTGAAACACGCGAAGTTCGGGTCGGGCACCATTGCAGAACTCACCGGGTCGGGACGCGACGCAAAAGTGCGCATCGACTTTGATGACGAGGAGATTGGACGCAAAACGCTGGTGATTGCCCAGGCCAAACTCGAACGCGGGTGGGAGTAGGTGTCTGTTTCTGAAAACGATGTGCGGCATATCGCGACGCTGGCGCGATTGGGGGTGACCGACGAGCGGGTTCCGGCGCTGGTGGAAGAACTCAATCGCATCCTTGGCCACATGGAAGTGTTGCAGCAGGTTCATCTGACCAACCGCGCCGCCACTGCTACAGCCGTGCAGGGCATGCCCTTGCGCCGTGACGTCGCCAATGCGGTGCCACTGGCGCGCCCGCGCGAAGACTTTGCGCCTGCCATGCGAGATGGATTTTTCCTCGTACCGCGTCTGGACACGCATAGCGCGACGCGCGCGAACGTTGCGCCTGACGACGAGACAGCATCGTGAACCTCTATCAGCCTGCCGGCGTGCTGTCGCTTGCCGCCGCAACGTTGGCGCAACAGGTGCGCGAGGGCGATCTCGCATCACGCGACGCCGCGCACGCGTCGCTGGCGCACGTAGCCGCGACAACCGCGGGCCGCGATGGGCTGAACGCGGTGTTGTACACCGACGCCGAAGGTGCCGACCACGACGGACTGGCACTCGCGCAAATCATCCGCAGTGCCGTCGAAGCAGAGACTGTGGATTCGCTGTTGCTGCCGTTGGCGGGCGTGCCGGTCATGGTGAAAGACAACATTGCCACGTTGCGCATGCCGACCACCTGCGGGTCGCGCATTCTTGAGGGATACACCAGCCCCTTTGAAGCCACAGCGGTCGCGCGTTTGCGTGCGGCCGGCGCGTTGCTGGTTGGCAAGACCAACATGGACGAATTCGCCATGGGGTCGTCCACCGAAAACAGCGCGTACGGCCCAACGCGCAATCCCATCGACCCCACGCGAGTTCCCGGTGGATCGTCAGGCGGTTCGGCGGTCGCCGTTGCGGCCGGTGCGGTACGGATCGCCTTGGGGTCGGAAACCGGCGGATCGGTGCGACAGCCCGCGGCGTTCTGCGGCATTGTTGGTGTAAAACCCACCTATGGACGCGTCAGCCGACACGGACTTGTGGCATACGCATCGTCACTGGACCACATCGGCGTGTTTGGCCAGACGGTCGATGACGCGGCGCTGGGTCTGCAAGTCATTGCTGGACGTGATGAACTCGATGCGACGTCGGCATCCGTGCCAGTGGCCGACTACCGCGAATCGCGCAATGCCACGGCGTTCCGCCCGCTGCAGGGCATGGTGGTCGGATGGCCGAGGGAGTATTTCCCCTCATCGCTCGACCCGGCTATTCGTGCTCTCTGCGAACGCGCTCGCGATCGGTTGCAATCACTGGGCGCGGAAGTGCGCGACGTGTCGTTGCCGTACACGGACCTTGCAGTGCCCGTCTACTATATCGTCGCCCCGGCAGAAGCATCCAGCAATCTCGCGCGGTTCGACGGCGTGCGGTACGGGTTGCGAAAGGCCGGTAACGGTTTGCGCGCGTTGTACGAAAACACGCGTTCCGAAGGGTTTGGTGCCGAAGTCACACGCCGCATTCTGCTGGGAACGTACGTGCTGAGCGCCGGCTACTACGACGCATATTATCGCCGCGCGCAGTCTGTACGCGAACTCATTGCGCAGGATTTCCAGACCGTTTTCAATAGTGGCGTACACGTGTTGCTCACTCCCACTACGCCAACACCCGCATTCAAAATTGGCGCCGTCTCCGATCCATATGAGATGTACCTGAGCGACATTTTTACGGTCACCGCAAACCTGGCGGGCATTCCTGCAATGTCATTGCCCATCGGGCGCATGCATGGGCTGCCAATTGGCGGACAATTGCTGGCGTCTCACTTCGACGAGGCCACCATGTTCCGCGTCGCATACGCGCTGGAGCAATCGCTGGGCGCGGAGGCGCATCAATGAGCGTCGCCACGCCTCGGCCACGATCGAACGTGACCGATGCTTACGAGATGGTCATCGGTCTGGAAGTGCACTGCCAGCTGCGCACCGACACCAAGGCGTTTTGCGGCTGCCGCACCAGCTTTGGCGACGCACCCAATGCCAATACGTGCCCGGTCTGTCTCGGCCTACCCGGCGCGCTGCCGGTGCTGAATGCGCACGCCGTGCAACTCGCCACACGCGCCTCGCTCGCATTGGGCTGTACGGTGCATCTACAATCAATTTTCGCGCGCAAGCACTACTTCTATCCCGACCTGCCCAAGGGGTACCAAATTTCGCAGTTCGATCAGCCGCTCGCAACTGCCGGCCACCTGGACGTCGGAGTGCAACGTGACGGCACCCCGGTGATCATTCGCATCACGCGTGTGCACATGGAAGAAGACGCCGGCAAATCGGTGCACGATCGTTTCGACCGCGACTCGGCCATTGACCTGAATCGTTCCGGCACACCGCTCGTCGAAATCGTATCGGAACCAGACATCCGCTCCGCGGCCGAAGCCGGTGCGTATGTACGAACACTCAAGCAAATTCTTGAATACGTGGACGTGTCCGACGCCAACATGGAGGAAGGGTCGCTGCGCGTTGATGTCAACCTTTCCGCACGCGTGCGCGGCACGACTGCGTTGGGAACACGAACCGAAGTGAAGAATCTCAACACGATTTCCGGCGTGGAACGCTGCATTGACATCGAGTTTGCGCGGCAGTGTACCGTGCTGGCGGCGGGTGGGAACATCGTTCAGCAAACAATGTTGTGGGACGGCCACACAGAAGACATTCGACCGGCGCGCAGCAAGGAAGCCAGTCACGACTACCGGTATTTCCCCGAGCCCGATTTGCCGCCGCTGGTGCTGGCGGCCGCGTGGATTGCGAATCAACGCGACCAGCTGCCCGAACTGCCGCAGGCACGCCGCGCCCGATTCGCCTCGCAATACGGTATTCCCGCCACCGACATCGAAGTGCTCACGGCCACGATGGCCATGGCCGCACGGTTTGAAACCATTGCCGCCACATCCGGCGACGCGCGTCGCGCTGCCAATTGGGTGTTGGGTCCGCTGCAGGCTTCCGCCAACGCATCCGGAATCGCGATGGAAGCGCACCCGGTCAGCGCGCAGAGCGTCGGTGAACTCATTCGTCTTGAAGGTGATGGCAAACTTTCCAACACGGCGGCGCGCCAGGTGTTCGCCATTCTGGAAGTCGAAACCGTTGCAAGCCCGCTCGCGATCGCCGAGCGAGAGGGGTTGCTCAAGGTGTCCGACAGCAGCGCCCTGCAAGGCTGGATTGACGAAGTGCTGGCAGAGTTCCCCGAAGAAGCGCGTCGCTTCCTTGGTGGCGAACAGAAGCTTCAGGGTGTGTTGATTGGGCACGTCATGCGAAAGTCGAAGGGCAGCGCCGATCCCAAACGACTGAATCAGTTGCTCGCGTCGCGTCGCCCCTGACGCGGGATCGCCCTGTGCGCGACTATCGGCTGAGGAATGGCATGTCAAGTTTTGCGCTGTACGTCAACAACGTCGCGGGCAAACCGAACATGCGATCGGCTGACAGCGCGGCGCGCACATCCCCGCCTTCACGTCGGGCCGTGCGTCGCACTTTCTTCGCCTGACGGAGCGGCTCGTCCCCCGATGGATCAAGGGGGAATGGTTCGCTCGTGTCCCATCTATTCAACAGGTCGATAATATAATCGTACGACCGCGACAGATACCGCGCGACATCGGAATCCGACAAATCCCAACGGCTGTTCTCGGAGACCAATTGAAAGATGCGCTGCCATGAGTCGGAGTCGGTGACACGTACCATGCCGCGAAAAATGCGCCGGTTGGTCGCGTTGCCAAACAACGTTGGACTGAGAATGCGATCCAGATGCCCATCCGAATGTCCGTGGTCCATGAGGAGCAACTCACGCGCGCGGCGCGGCCAGATATCGCCAATGTGCGTATCAATGCGGCTTTCCCAATAGCTGTGACCAACTGCGGTCGTGCTCGATGTCACCGCCAGTTGGCGCGGCACAAAAAAGTTGTGCGCCACCGCGTCAGCGGCGAGATGCGCGAGGTAACCCAACGAAAATGCCTGCAAGGCACGCTCTTCCGCCTGATCGCGAATTTCCAACCCGATCTTCCATGAATGGCAATGTCGACCTACTGCCGCATATTTCTTGGCAATACTGGTGTCGGCGGCGATGGAGCCGTACAAAAAGTCCGACGGAAATGCGGCCAGCAACTCGGCCGCGTGTGGCGGTAATAGTGACAGGTTTCTGAGCACCGCATCGCCCAGAAATACATGCGTGCCAGGCGTCCACGCCCAGAGCTCGGCAGGTGTTAACATGAGGGCCAGACACCCCACCACCCACGGTGCGCTCCACCCCAACCACCCGGCCAGCCGACTACCCATTTTCGCGATAACGCCGCGCTTCCTCTCGTTGGCGGCGTTCTTGCCGGCGGGCAAGCCGTTCGCGCTCGTGCTCGGCCGTGTTGTGATCAAGCCGTTCGCGATCACGGGCGCCTGCGACGCCACTGCCTTGCTTGCGTCGCGGTCCGAGCGCGCCAGCAATCGCGCGCCCACCCTGGCGTACCCCACGCAGTGACGCCGCCGCAGAAAGGACCGTTTCCTCCAGTTCTCCCTGAACGACGTCAATGACTGCGTTGATATCATCCATGCGGCGTTCAGTCACTGCTGCGACGTCCAGCAGCTGTTCGCTCAGTGCACCGGCCGCTTTGGTGACGCGTTCCACGTCGGTACGCAGCATGGCCACTACCTCGCGCGCATCACCCGCTACCTGATTGGCCGTGGCAATGAGTGGGCGCGAATCGGCCGACAGCTTTTCAACGGACTCCTTGAGCGCGTCCAACCCCTTCTTGAGGGCCACCAGCATGAACGCCAGGGCGCCCAGCACCACAATCGCCAGCACGAGGACGATCAGTTGCAGGGTGCCGCTCGTCAAGTCGAACCAGGTCGTCTCGCCCCGAATGACTCGGACCGTCGGAGTGTCGGGCAGTATGGCGGCCTGCAACAGCCACGAAGTGATCTGAGGAGCTAGTGACATAGAAGGTGATCGTACCCTGCGCCCGCCATCGGGTCAAGCAAATGATCAAGCAATCTGGCGTTCTCGCTTGACGCTGCCGTGAGAGTACGGCAATCCTTAGCGGCGTAGTACCCGTTGCTTTTCACTCTGTGCCCCGAGCCCGTCGAATGCCTGTCCAGTTCATCGTTGAAGGTGGTCAACGCCTCAACGGCACTATCCGCCCAGCCGGCAACAAGAACGCCGCACTGCCCATTATCGCGGCCGCGCTGCTGACCGATTCGCCGGTGGTGTTGTCAAATGTGCCCCGCATTCGGGATGTCGAGACGCTGGTGGAGCTCGTGCGTACTACGGGTGCTGACTGTGTGTGGACGGGTGACAATGTGCTGCGTATTCACGCGCGGGAGGTGCGCGCCGCCAATCTCGACCCGGCGTTGTGCGCGCGCATTCGCGCGTCAATCCTGTTGGCCGCACCGCTGCTGGCCCGATGTGGATCGGTCACCCTTTCCCCACCCGGGGGCGACGTCATCGGACGCCGGCGTCTGGACACGCACTTTCATGTGCTGCACGCACTGGGTGCCGAATACGAACTTGGTGAGAAATTCACCTTTCGTGCAAAGAAATTGGTGGGCGCCGATGTGTTTCTCGACGAGCCCAGCGTCACCGCCACCGAAAACGCATTGGTCGCGGCGGTCGCGGCCGAAGGCACCACCATTTTGCGCAATGCCGCCAGTGAGCCACATGTGCAGGACCTCGCCAATTTTCTCGTCTCCATGGGCGCCGAAATCGAGGGCATTGGATCGAATGTGTACACCATTCACGGTGGGAAGCCCTTACGGGGCACCACCCACACCATCGGGCCGGATCACATCGAGGTCGGCTCGTTTATCGGACTCGCGGCCGTGACCCGTTCGCCACTGCGCATTGCCGATGCCGGCATTCGTCATCTCCGCAGCATTTTGATGGGCTTCGAACGACTCGGCATCAGTTGTCAGATAGATGGTGACGATCTCGTGGTGCCGGCCGAACAATCGCGCATCATTCAGAGCGATCTGGGCGGTCATGTGCCAAAGCTCGAAGACCAGCCGTGGCCCGCGTTTCCCGCCGATGTCATGTCCATCGCGATCGTGACGGCGACGCAGTGTGACGGCATGATTCTGATGCATGAAAAGATGTTCGAATCGCGACTGTATTTTGTCGACAAGCTGGTCGCGATGGGCGCGCGTATTGTGTTGTGCGATCCGCATCGCGCCATTGTGTCGGGGCCGACCCGGTTGCACGGGAACACCGTTGAATCGCCGGACATTCGCGCCGGCATGGCCATGTTGCTCGCGGCACTGTGCGCCGACGGGGTCAGTACCATCAACAACGCCGGACAAATCGAACGTGGGTACGAACAGATCGCATCGCGTCTCGGCGCGTTGGGCGCGCGCATCAGGCGCGTGGAACTGGCGGCGCGCTAAACGCGCCGGCCCGCTGCACCCTCCGTTTCCGCATCTGGCGTGACTTCAGGCTCTTCCGGCATGCAAAAGCCGCTAGCGGGCGCGGAGGCGATCAGGGATCTGTGTGCCCCCGGCACGATGGGTTGGACCACGACTGCCCAGAACGGATCGTTCGGGTTGGGCAGCGATGAGGCCGTCAGCATTGTGACCGCCCGGTGGGCCTTGCTGCAGGACCATCTGGCAGCGTACGGCGTCAGTCGGCTGGCATCCGCCCACCAGATACATGGCAACACCGTGTCGCGGCACGCCGACGGCTGGACGGGCTGGCTCCGTCAACGTGGCGTCGACGGGCACGTGACCACTGTGCGAGGGACGGCGCTCGCCGTCACCATCGCTGATTGCACGCCCGTCTTCATTGCGCACGAGTTGGGCATCGGCTTGTTACACGCCGGCTGGCGCGGTACCGCGGCTGGAATTCTGGGCCAAGGCCTCGAAGCCATGCGGCAGCTCGGCATGAGCGCCGCCGACTGCAACATTCACCTGGGGCCTTCTATTTGTGGGCCCTGTTATGAGGTGGGACCCGAGGTATTGCAAGCGGTCACCGGCCGGCCCGCTACAGAAAAGGGACACCTCGACGTCCGAGCCGTACTCGCCGAGCAGGCGTATGCCTTGGGTGTCCGCAATATCGAAATCAGTAAGTGGTGCACCCGTTGTGGCGGAGGGCGCTTTTTCAGCCATCGGGCCGGTGAGGCAGGGCGGCAGCTGGGGGTGTTGGCCTACATCGGCTCCCCCCATTCGAATGCCAGTTAAGGTCTGACAGCTGAGCGCTGACGAAGCTGGCAGCTGCCACCGTTCGGTGTCGTCAAACTGGCTAGCGACCGTCGCCCACCCGTTGCCAATTCCGGGCTCAAGCCGTCTGCCCTTCTTTACCTGGAGATCCGGTCGGCTTGACCCTGCTTGCGCCCTCGGGTACGTTTCCTGACTGCGCAATATTCTGTGTGCGCCGGAAGTGTGGGGAAGGTTCCCACACTTTTTTGTTCTTTACGGTGTCTCTCAAGCGACTTTTTCAGCAGCGCAAAGCCGTTTGCGTGCCTTTTTCACGCGGGTTTTTTCGGCGTTGTGCCGGACAAAGGAAGTGACGTGGGCGAGCCAATCGAACCCATTGTCGTGCAGGAGCTCGATTCGCTGGGGTTCGATCTCGTCGAACTTCGCCGGGGCGGTTCTCGGACGCGACCGGTGTGGGAAGTCCGCATCGACCGCCGGGATGGTACCAAAGTCAGTATCGAAGACTGTACACGCGCTTCACGGGCGCTGGAGGCTCGACTCGAGTCGGCGGCGCTCGTGGGTGAACAATACGTGCTCGAGGTCTCCTCGCCGGGGGCCGATCGGCCGCTCAAGTCGGCAGCCGACTGGAAACGTTTCGTTGGGCGCCATGCTACGGTGACCAGCGCCACGCTTGCCGGCGGTAAACAGGAGGTCGAAATCCTTGCCCTCGACGGCGAGGTCGGCGCCGAGGTTGCGGTTCTGAAAGACTCGAAGGGAGTGGAGCATCACGTGCCACTCGCCGATGTCTCGCAGGCCCGTTTGGCGTTCCACTGGAAACGATAGGGGACAACGGATGTCCGGAGCGGCGGAGATACTCGCAGCGTTTCGCGAACTTTCCAATTCGAAGCAAATGGATCGCGCGACGCTCCATGACCTTCTCAAGGACGGCATTCTTGCTGCCCTGGCGAAGAAGCATGGACCGAACGTGCAAGCGGAAATCGAAATCGACGAGGCGAAGGGCGCAATTCACATTGTGATCCTGAAAACCGTCGTGGACGAAGTCGTCGATCGCGCCCGTGAAGAGCAAATCGAAGACGCCCGCACCCAGGATCCCGAGTTCCAACTCGGCGACATCATGGAAATTCCGGTCAACTTCGAGGAATTTGGTCGCACGGCCGTCCAGGCCGCCAAGCAGCGCGTCATCCAGCGCGTGCGCGAAGGAGAACGCACGCGCATTCGCGACGAGTTTTCCGGTCGCGTCGGCGATCTCCTCTCGGGCGAAGTGCAGCAAATTGAGCGCGGTAAATTGGTGGTCATGCTGAACAAGTTTCGTGAAGCCGAAGCCATCATTCCGTATCGCGAGCAGAATCACCGCGAGCACTATCACCAGGGTGAGCCGGTGCGTGCGGTGCTCAAGCGCGTCGAAGACACTCCGAAAGGGCCACGCCTCATTCTGAGCCGCGCCGATGCGCTGTTTGTTCAGGCGTTGTTCAAACTCGAAGTGCCCGAAATCCAGCAGAACATCGTCGAGATCAAGGCTGCCGCCCGTGAAGTGGGGTCGCGCACGAAAATCGCGGTCACTTCGCGGGATGAAGCCGTCGATCCAGTGGGTGCCTGTGTGGGCCTCAAGGGTTCGCGCGTGCAGGCCGTCGTCAACGAACTGGGCGGCGAACGTATCGACATCGTGCCGTGGTCGCCCGATCCAGAGCGGTTTGCCAAGCTGGCATTGGCACCAGCGCGTGTCGCACGCGTGTTCAGCGACGGCGTGTCCAAGACCATTCAAGCGGTGGTCGACGAAGATCAGCTGTCCCTGGCCATTGGTCGCAACGGCCAGAACGTGCGTCTCGCGTCCGAACTCACGGGCTGGAAAATCGATCTTTATTCCAGTCGCGAATGGCTGGAGAAGGGGGGCGAAGGTCCCATCTTCCAGCCGTTGCCGGAAGAGCAGGACGTCGCTGCCGACATTTCCCTCGCGGAAATCGAAGGGCTGGAAGCCGCAACAGTGGCGGTGCTGGAAGAGGGGGGCTACCGCACGTTGAACGACATCATCGATCTCGATCGCGACGATCTGCTGCGCCTCCCGGGCATCGCGCCAGAAGAGGCCGACCGCATTATGTCGATCATCAACGAACTGACCACCGAAGAAGAAGACGAACAGGATGGCAGTGCTGGAGGCAACCGATCCTCGTGACCGAAGCGCCCGCGCTGCTTACCGCCCTTGATGAGATCACGCGCCAGAAGGTGCGCGGCCTTGTTGGATTGGGGATGCGCGGACGACTCGTGGTGGTGGGTTCAGAACGTGTAAAGATTGAAGCGCAGAAAGGCGGAGTATTCCTGGCCATCGTGGCCATGGATGCTTCGCGACATACGCTGGACAAGGTTGTGCCCACGTTGCGGGCACGACATATCGAGTTCATCGAGTGGCCAAGTGCGGCCGACCTGGGCGCTGTGGTGGGGAAGGAAACCACCGCAGCGGTCGGAATTGCAGATCAAGCGTTGGCGCGGGGCATTCGCGACATCATTTCCGGGACACCCTCGGAAAAACCGCGACCCGCGTTTCGCAGTGGGAGGAAGGGTTGAGCAAGCTTCGCGTGCACGACATGGCGGGTGAGTTCGGAATCTCGGCAGACGAGGTCATCGCACTCCTTCGTACAATGGATGTTCCGGTTCGCAGTCACTTGTCGCTCCTCACGGACGACCAGGTGTCTCGCATTCGCGCGCGCTGGGAACGCGAAAAACGCGTTCGCGCCGAAAAGGCGCAGCCAGCGCCAGTGGCCGCACCTCGACGCAGACGGACAGGCGCAGGTGCCGCAGCAGAAGTCCCCGAGCCCGTGGTAGAGGCCGAACCGGCCGCCGCCCCGAAAATTGGCCGTCGGCGTAAAGCCGAAGAGCCCATTGCCGAAGCGCCGGATGAAACGCCGCCGTTCGTGGAAACTGCACCCGCAATTGAAGCAGTCGCTCCAAAGGTCGAAGCGGCACCACCCGCTGAAGAAGCGCCCAAGGTTGATGTGGCAAGTCGTGAACCGGCTGCCACTGCACCCGCCGTGGAGCCTGCGGTTGCTGAACCGTCAGCACCAGCAACAGAAGCGCCGGCTCGCTCCAGGCCAACACCGGTTCCGGTGGCGCCAAAACCTGCACGTCCTGGGGTCAGCGCGCCCATTCCGTCCAAACTGGCGGGTGGACCAGTCGCAGCGGTGCCCGTTCCACCAGGAATGGTCGAAAATCCGGTTTCGGTGGTGGCATCGGCCGACAGGGCTCCGGTCGCAGCTACCGAGCAAGCCAAACCCCGCGGGGACGCCAGCGTGTCTGCGGCGTCGTCCACGCCGCCAGCCGTTGTTGCTGGTGAATTGCCAAGCGATCGCCCGCGCCCGCGCCCAGTGGTGCCGGGTGCGCCGCGTCCCCGGCCTGTGGCCAGCGCTGCACCGTCGTTCGGTTCCGCACGTCCCATTGCCTCCGCGGCACCCGGCGGTGGTCTCAGTCAGGGCCAACGTCGTGACGATAGTCGTGGTAGCCAGCAGCAGAGCCGACCCGGTGGGCCGAGCGGCGGTGGCGGTGGCCAGCAGAGCAGCAATCAGGGGAATCAGAACACGCAGAACACAAGCCCCAGCATTCAGGGTGGCGCGGGGCAGCTTTCCCGTCGTGGCAAGAAAGGCAAGCGGGGGGCGGTCGATCAGGAAGCCGTTTCAGCCAACATTACCAAGACCATGACCGCCATGCGCGGCGCGCCGACGCGCGGCCGCCCGGGTGGACGTCGTTTTGGGGCCGACATGCGCGCGGAAGCTGAAGAACAACGCGTAGCCGCGGCGGAAAAAGAAAGAAAGACCGTGCGCGTCAACGAGTTCATCACGGTCTCCGAACTCGCGCAGATTCTGGGCGTCACCGCCACGCAAATTGTCGGCTTCGCATTCAAGACATTGGGCTTGATGGTCACCATCAACCTGCGTCTCGACTTCGATCAAATCGAACTCATCGCGGGCGAATTCGGGTTCCAGGCCGTCAAGGAATCCGACTACGCGGCTGACCTGACGGAAGGCCGCGAGAAGGACGCCGAGGAAGACCTGCGTCCGCGCCCACCCGTCGTGACCATCATGGGTCACGTCGATCACGGGAAAACTTCGTTGCTCGATTACATCCGCAAAGCGAACGTGGTCGCGGGCGAAGCGGGTGGCATTACGCAGCACATCGGCGCGTATCACGTGTCGTTGCCAAACGGACGGCAAATCACGTTCCTCGACACACCGGGGCACGAGGCGTTTACCGCCATGCGTGCGCGCGGTGCGCAGGTCACGGATATCGTCGTACTCGTGGTTGCTGCAGACGATCAAGTCATGCCACAAACGGTCGAAGCCATTTCCCACGCGAAGAGCGCGGGCGTGCCAATGATCGTGGCCATCAACAAAATCGATTTGCCGTCCGCCAACGTCGAGAAAGTGCGCCAGGAGCTGCTGCAACACGAAGTCGTGCTCGAAGAATTCGGCGGCACTACGCTCGCAACGGCTATCTCGGCCAAGAAAGGAACAGGCGTGGCCGAATTGCTCGAACAAATTCTGCTGCAAGCGGACATTCTCGAACTCAGGGCCAATCCGTCACGTCCGGCCGTGGGAACGGTGGTCGAAGCGCAGCTCGATCAGGGCAAGGGTCCGGTCGCGACCATTCTTGTCAAGAACGGTACACTCAAGGTTGGCGACGACTACATCTGCGGCATTTACTCAGGGCGCGTGCGCGCCCTGCATGATGAGCGCGGAAAAACCGTGAAGACCGCGGGACCGGCCATTCCGGTGCAGTTGCTGGGCCTGAGTGGTGTGCCCATGGCCGGCGACGAACTGGTCGTGGTGGCCGACGCCGCCGCAGCGCGTGAAATCGCGCAACGCCGTGAACGCCTCAATCGCGAAGCGAACAGTCGCCGCACGACACGCGGCAGCATTTCGCTCGAAGATTTCATGTCGCACACCGCCGCGGGACAAAAGCGGCAGTTGCGATTGGTCATCAAGGCCGATCAGGGCGGTCCGGCCGAAGCCCTGGCCGATTCTCTCGAGCATCTCAGCAACGCCGAAGTCACCGTGGAAATTATTCACCGCGGCGTAGGCGCGATCAGCGAAAGCGACATTCTGTTGGCGAAGGCCGCTGGAGCCATCATCATCGGCTTCCATGTGCGTCCCGACAATAACGCGCGCTCGGCTGCTGAACGTGAGGGGGTCGAGATCAAGTTGTATCGCATCATTTACGAAGCCGTCGCGGACATGAAGTTGGCCCTCGAAGGCATGCTGCGTCCGGAAAGCCGCGAAGTGGTGTACGGCGAAGCCGAGGTGCGCGAAGTGTTCAAGGTGGCGCGTATCGGGACCATCGCCGGTTGTTCGGTGCGCAGCGGCACCATTAATCGCAAGGGACGCATCCGCATCATTCGCGATGGCGTCGAATTGTACCATGGCACCATTGCTTCTCTGCGCCGGTTCAAGGAAGACGTGCAGGAAGTGAAGGAAGGCTACGAGTGCGGCATTGGTGTCGAGAACTTCAACGACATCAAGAACGGCGACGTGTTGGAGTGTTATCGCACCGAAGAAGTCGCGCGTACGCTCGAGCAGATGGCGCGAGGCAACTGAGGAACTGATCATGGCGGGAGACTCGAGACGTTCGGAACGGGTGGCTGCGGCCATCCGTGAAGAAGTCGCGACGTTTCTTCGGGTAGGCGCGAAGGATCCGAGGTTGAAAGGATTCGTTACGGTTACCGAAGTCGAAGTCACGCGCGATTTAAGGCACGCCACCGTGTTCGTCAGCGTCCGGGGTTCGGACGCTGACACCAAGGCTACTTTCGAAGGATTGCATAGCGTCGCCGCGCATCTGCGGTCGCTCCTCGGCAAATCACTGGGCCTGCGCAACGCGCCCGAAGTGCATTTCAAGGCCGATCAGTCGGTGGCCTATGCAGGGCGAATTGAGGAGTTGCTGGCGCAGGTGCGCGAAGAAACCCCGCCAGCCGCCAGTGACGTCACGGAGGGTGACACGAAGAGTGACCCCGACCGTGATCCTGACGAATAACGACGGTCGGTCAACGTCCGAAGGCGTGGCGTTGTGCAAAAACGGCCTGTTGCTTGTAGACAAACCGGCCGGCGTGTCGTCGCACGATGTCGTTGGCCGCGCGCGACGGGCCGCACGCACACCGCGCGTCGGACATGCGGGCACGCTCGATCCATTTGCAACCGGATTGCTGGTGTTGGCCGTCGGCAATGCCACGCGCCTGCTGACATATCTGGACGCGGAACCCAAGGTGTATGAAGCGCGATTTCGGTTCGGATTCGAAACCGATTCGGACGACGCCACAGGTGTGCCCACCGTCACAGCCCCTCTTCCGGATTGGACAAATCTCGACCGAGTGATCTCGTCGTTCACCGGCGCGCAGCTGCAAACGCCGCCAGCATACTCCGCGAAACACGTGGACGGCGAACGCGCGTACAAGAAAGCGCGACGCGGTGAAGTCGTTGCTCTGAACGCTGTCGAAATTGTCGTGCACGAGTGGCAAGTCGTCGCCCAGACTGCGGACATGCTGGATGTGGTCATCACCTGCAAGGGCGGCACGTATGTGCGGGCGTTGGCCCGTGACCTTGGCCGGGCACTGGGCAGCGCCGCACATTGCGACACACTGCGCCGCATGGCGAGTGGCCGCTGTCGCATCGAGCAGGCAGTGTGCTTCGATACCCTCGAGCGCGGCGCCCTCGCCGACGGACTGATCCCGCTGTTGTCGCCGCTGGCGGCACTGCAGGACATGACGCACGTCGTCATTGGCGCCGAGGTGGAAGCCGACATTCGACACGGGCGCAGCATTGCTGCCAGTGAGGAAGGCGCGCGCGCGGTGCTGTTGCGTGACGACGCCCGCCTGGTGGCCATTGCGTATCGGACCGATAACAATCGCTGGCAGCCACGCGTGGTGCTGCCCTCGGGGGACGCCGGGTGACCGTGATGTCCCATCGCGATCCCGACACGGGATTGCCTGACAATGTCACGGCCACTGTGCTGACAGTTGGTACGTTTGACGGCATGCACCGCGGGCATGTCGATCTGCTGTCGCGCGTCGTTGCACGTGCGCGGGAACGCAACCTTCCCAGCTTGCTGGTGACGTTCGATCCGCACCCGCTGGAAGTGGTGAATCCGCAGGCCGCCCCGCCACTGCTCACGCTCCATCACGAAAAGCTGGAAGTGCTGGCCGAGACGGGAATCGATTATCTGGCGGTCTTGCCGTTCACGCCGGCACTGGCCAGTTATGACGCCGAAACCTTTGTCGATCGCGTGCTGCGTGACCGGTACCAATTAGCCGAGTTATTCATTGGTCATGATCATGGATTCGGGCGCGGTCGAATGGGCGATCGGGGTCTGCTGATGGCCCTGGGGGTCGATCGCGGGTTTGGCGTCACCGTGCTCCCACCCGTCGAGGGCGCCGATGGGCATCCGGTCTCGTCCACGGCGATTCGGCGTGCGGTGGCCGGGGGCGACTTGGCGCGGGCGGCGCTCGGTTTGGGGCGGGCGTACGGGGTAAGCGGGCGGGTGATTGGCGGGGACAAGCGGGGCCGGCTGTTGGGTTTTCCCACGCTCAACCTCGACCCGCCTCCCACCCGAAAGCTGCTGCCGCCCGATGGGGTGTATGCCGTTCGCGTGCAGACCCCGCAAGGGGAGTTTCGCGGCATGGCCAACGTCGGGCCACGGCCGACGTTTGGCGATCATGCGCGGCGCATCGAAGTCCATGTGTTTGACGCCTCGCATGATTGGTATGGCGCAGCCGTGCGGCTCGACTTCGTGTCACGATTGCGCGAGACCCGCACGTTTTCCGGTTCGGAAGCATTACAAGAGCAGCTCACGAGAGACGAAGCACTGGCTAGAGCCGCTCTCGGCACGTAAGTTCCGAGGCTAGGCGGGTTTCGCCTCACTTTGGTATCAGTCCAACCACCTCTGGCCACCGGCATCGATGGCGAACCTGAAGTACCGCTTCCTGATTATCGCGGGTCTCCTGCTGGCATCGGCCTGGAGCCTCTTTCCACGAACCGTCGTCGAACGCGTCAAGCGCGACGGCGTCTTTGTGATGGATACCGTGCGGCGTGTGCCCCTGAAGCAGGGGCTCGACTTGCAGGGCGGCATGCACATGACGCTCGAGGTGGATGAGTCCAAGCAGGCCGTTGCCAACAAGAGCGAAGCGCTTGACCGCGCGCTTAAAGTCGTGCGCGTGCGTATTGACCAATTCGGCGTGTCCGAGCCCGTGGTGCAAAAGGTTGGTGATGATCGCATCATCGTCGAGTTGCCCGGTATCGATGATCCGGAGCGTGCGCAAGCGCTCATTCAGCAGGCGGCGTTCCTGGAATTTCAGATTACGGACGAAAGCGGTGCACTTGAAAAGTCCTTGTCGCGCCTTGATGAAGCCGCCAAAAATGCGGGAATCAGAATTGCGGCACAAACGGCCGGTGGCGACACGGCTGCGTCCAAGTCGGTCACGTCACTGCTAACCGCAAACGATTCCACGGTCCGGAAAGACAGCGCGAATAAAGGTGGTGTCGATGCCGCAAAAACTGCGGCCGATTCCCTGAAAGCCGCAATCGCGGCGGGTGGACTGTTCTCGTCCAACATCCAGCAGGGCCGGATGCCGGGTGAGTACATCATCGCGGACCGTGCGTACGAGGCCATCGACAGTGCCATGCGCACGCAGTCGGTCAGGGATGCCATGCCGCCGGCCAAGGTGTTGCGCTGGGGTGTGGATACCGGCGTTACGGGACAGCGGTACCGCACGCTGTATGTGCTCGACACGCGCCCGTTGATCACCGGTGCCGATCTCATCGACGCCAAGCCGAGCACCGATCCCATGCAGGGCAACGTGGTGCAGTTCACGCTCAACAATGAAGGCGCGCGCCGCTTCAAAAGCGAAACGGGCAAACACGTGCAGGACAACATGGCCATCGTGCTTGACCAACGCGTGATTACTGCGCCCGTCATTAACGAAGCCATTGGTCGGAGCGGACAGATCACCCTCGGTGGTGGTACGCTGCAGGCCGCGCAGGACCTCGCACTGGTGCTGCGCGCCGGTGCACTGCCCGTGCCGCTCAAGGTGTCTGAAGTCCGCACCATTGGTGCCAGTCTGGGTGAAGACTCCATCAACAAAGGGGTGCTGGCCCTTGGCATCGCGTTAGCGCTGGTGGTTGTGATCATGATTAGCTACTACAGGTTCGCCGGCATGCTGGCCGTGGCAGGATTGGCATTGTTTCTGATCTACACGCTGGCGACCCTGGCCGGTTTTGATGCCGTGCTGACGCTGCCTGGACTGGCCGGATTCGTGCTCTCCGTCGGTATTGCCGTCGACGCCAACGTGCTCATTTTCGAGCGCATTCGTGAAGAAATGGTACACGGCAAGTCCATGCGATTGTCCATCGACGAAGGGTTCAAACATGCCTTGAGTGCCATCGTCGACACCAGCGTGGCGACCATTCTGTCTGGCGCTGTTTTGTATCAGTACGGCACTGGGCCGGTTCGGGGCTTTGCGGTCACACTCATCGCCGGACTGTTCGCATCACTGTTTACCGCTATCTTCGTCAGCAAGACCCTATTCATGTTCTGGCTCAGCCGCTCACGCGGCAACCAGACGCTGAGCATCTGAGCCGCATATGATTCGCATTTTTCACGACACAAAGTACGACTTCATCAAGTGGTGGAAAGTGGCCGCCATTGCCACGGCCGCCTTCATCGGTCTCGGCATGGCGTCGTTCGCGGTGAACAGTGCCGTGAACTACAGCATCGAGTTCACGGGCGGCACGCTCATGCAGCTCCGCTTCAACGAAGCCCCGTCTGTATCTGAACTACGCAGCACCGTCGAAGGGGCCGGAGTAGGCAACCCGGAAATTCAGCAGTACGGCACTAACCTGGAATACACCGTGCGCGCGCGTGATGCGCGCGACGTCGAGACGCAGGCCGCTGGCGCCGAAGGTGTGTCGAAGAAAATTCAGGCGGCGCTTAACACCAAATACGGCGCGGACAAGTACGAAGTGGTCCGCACCGAGGCCGTGGGACCGAAAGTGGGCAGTGAGCTGCGCAGCGGCGCCATCAAAGCGATGATCATCGCTTCGCTGATTACGCTGATCTACCTGGCCATTCGATTCGATTGGCGCTTTGGTTTGGCGGCGGTGCTGGCAACCGGCCACGATATTCTCGTGACATTTGCCTTCATCAAGCTCGTCCATCTCGAAGTATCGCTGACCGTCGTGGCGGCCATCCTCACGCTGCTCGGTTATTCGTCCAACGATACCATCATCATCTTCGATCGGGTGCGCGAAAATCTGCGCAAGCAGAAGCGGGGTGAGTCGTTCCGCGAAATCCTGAACCGTTCCGTAAACGAAACGTTGCCGCGCTCCGTGCTCACGCACGCCACGACACTGGCAGCGACACTCGCACTGTTGCTCGTGGCTGGCGAAGTTATTCGGCCGTTTGCCTGGGTTATGTTCTTCGGCATTTTCGTCGCGACGTTCTCCTCCATCTATGTAGCCGGTCCGTTGCTCATGTGGATTGAGCATCGCTTTCCGCGCAGGGGCACGTCTCATGCCGATCTGGCTATTCGTGATAAAGCCTCGACCCCAGCCGATCTCGCGAAACGTCCGGCCATGGTCGGTACAAAAGTCGGTCGCTGAGCACGAACAGAACTTGACGGCCAACCACCGTTGGCCATCACGTCATGTTTGAATTCGCTGACAGTCACACCCATCTGGCCGACGCGGCGTTTGCCGCCGACGTCGACGAGATCATCGCGAGGGCCCGTGCACGGGGAGCACAGGCCCTCGTGTGTATTGGAGAATCGCCCGCACAGGCGCTGCGCGCTGAACAAATTGCCTTGCGGTATCCCGGTCTGGTGTGGTTCACCTGCGGCGTGCATCCGCACGATGCGCAAAAGTGGAACGAGACCGACGATCCGGCCAGCATTCGAGCGGCG
>Ga0209181_10000286_pt1 | contig 95346 bp, 78 predicted proteins | sample MAT05_FD_187208 | JGI IMG/M metagenome (GOLD analysis project Ga0209181, IMG submission 187208) | Freshwater microbial communities from Lake Fryxell liftoff mats and glacier meltwater in Antarctica - MAT-05 (SPAdes) (version 2) | ecosystem: Environmental > Aquatic > Freshwater > Ice > Liftoff...
CGCACTGTCCATTCACCTTGAAAATACTCAGACCAGTTCAGTTGAACATCTAGCGTGCGCCGAACCGCGCCTTTCGAGGCTGTCGCTGCCGCCGCAACCAGTTGGTTAAGCGGCAAGGCTCCCACCGCGCCCGTTTCTCCTGTTTGGGGTCCACCCGTGGACTCCTCCACTTTCTCCATAAACGTCAGCCAGAATAAATGCAGCCGATCGCGCCACATCACAGCCACGATATGTTCGCCATCAATTTCGGTGTTCACCGGTTCCCATGCCGTCCACATCTGGCGATTGTAACGGCGATAGAAGTATTGGTGTGGTGATAAATACGTGCGCCCAATTACATGCATCGTCGGTGGGCCGCCTGGCTTTTCTTCGGCATACATGGTCACAATCTCTAGCCGTGCCAATTGGTCAAGTTTCTTCAGATACACGTAGAGAGCGTCTTCAGCTAGCTGGTTAGTTACATCGCCCTGTAACAGGCTGCTTTCCAACTCCTGATACAAATGCGTCTTGTCATCCCGCCACTCTGGCTCTAACCAGTTTTCAGGGAACAGAAAAATTTTGCGGTTCGCTTCCCAGACGCGATAGCGCTTCATCCAGCTCCAGTGCGGTGCGTTCAATACCGAAGGATGCACCTGTTTTTCAAGATTCAAGAAACAGCGTTGAATAAAAGTTTGCAAAGAAGAAATCGCCAAGCGTAAGCGCGAGGTCTGCACTACAGGCTCCATGCCTGGGTCAATTAAAAAGTATTCGAACAGTTTCTCAACACTGTCTAAGCCTTCATCTTCTTTGATGTGCATAATGTAGGCAACAAGCGCATCCCTTTGCCGCTGACGCAAGGGATCGAAAATAGCTTTGGCGATGCGCTGCCACGTTTCCTGCTCATAGCGAGACTTAATCGTATTCCTTATACTTATCGCTACAGCTGCGTCCGGCTGTGGTGTGAGCCATGACTTTAGCGATCGCATTGAAACACCGAATTTCTCCACTACCTGCAACGCTTGCCACAGACGTACTATGCGTGTTAAATCCGCAAAATGCTCGGCTGCCGTCATCTTCAACTCGGCTACTATTGCTTGCACACTATCAAGTTTTCGCCGAGTTAAACTGGCAATGCGTTTACACAGCTCCAGCGCAGTTTCAGGATTTTTAATCCTTGTGTACTCGAAGATAGCTATCAAGTCATCGCTTCCGCCAGCCACATCACGCTTGAGATCGGCAAAGCTCATTAACTGGATAAAAGTGTTGAACAATGATACGGCATTCACATCTGTCTCTATACCTTCTTTTGCTGGCAACAGACGCAAGTCCACATTGCCAAAGTCCGAAGGATTCGTCAGAATGTGGCTGATATCTCGTACGTTTAAACTCATTCCTTGAATAAGTTGTACTGCCTTACTCAATATTATGTAGGCAGATGCTGCCCGATCGATCGCAGTTTGTGGTAGCAATACAAGCTGACTAAGCTTATCCTTGGGAGTAGTCTCGCCTTTGACAAATAGCTCAAACGCTCCATCCTGCAAATTGTTTGCCTCCAGCGTTAGGATGTACAACACGCCAGACTTCAATTCGATAAACTCGCTCAATTCGTCATCGTCTTTGGTCGCTGTTGCATTTAAAACAGGCTCAAGCATTCCATCGAAGAATAGATTAACCGTTGCGTTCTTTTTACCGAGTTTTGCATAGAAACGGTATGACCCATTTTGGGGAACTTCAATGCTGCCCCGCCACAGTCCCTTTGTATATTTGCCTGACGCTTTTACCTCTACAGCATCAGCCGTTTTATTGATAGGCGGTGCATTTATATCCGAAGGGGTCAGCGAAGCAGTGAGACCACGCTGACCTAGTCCTTCAAATTGCTCCATGAGAGACTGTGTGGCTGCATTAGGCAAAGCAAGAAAGTGGCGGTTGGTCAATAACGTTTCGATCAATGCCGCGTCGCCGTCGATCTGTGTCGTCATCGTTTGCAATATTGCCTGTCGCGTCAACTTCCTTTGTAAGAATGGCAATATCTTCTGTAACAAGCCCAAACGTTTCTCAGTCGATGACGTGGTTGAGCCTGAGCCAAAGAAATCTTCAAACTTCAGCAGTCCTTCAAAATATTTATTGAAGAATGTCTCAAATTGAATGTTTGATTTCAACTCGATTTCATCGAGCAGGGCTGAAAAAGTCTTTCGTGCGTCAATGGCGTCTTCGCTGGTGGGCGATGGTTGTGGAATTTGAGTCAGCAGTGCGGTTTTTGTAGTATTCGTTAATACACCAATATGCGTTAACTGTTGCCGCTGGCGTGTTTCGTCGTAAGAGACGCTCACACCAGTCACTCCGTAGGTATCGGGGGTTAGGCGCTTATTCGGAAGTACAGATGATTTTGTCGCACTATAGACTGTTTTATTCAGCCAAAAGCCCATGAATGTTTCAACCACATCGGAAGGAAACACCAGTGCCATCTTCTGTCGTAACCCATCATCATTCACGCTGTCCGCATTGGCGGGAACAGCATAGTCTCTAGCAATTGCGTTCAACTCAGTCGCCAATGCCCCGATCCAGGCTAACTTTGTTTCCCTACTTTCCTTATATTTGCCCAATGGATCGAAACGATGCCGCATTAAATAGTCGAGGTCGCTAATCGTTAATGCACTGGCCTTCACCTGATGGACACGGCGTACAAACTCAAGCGTGTGTTTTAGTGGATAGTCAGAGTCTATGCTGTCCAAGACATTTGGACTCAAGGAATGAAACGGATTCAATCCACTCAATGCTTTTATAGAAACTAATTCAGCAATGGACAGCTTCAATGATTTTGCCAAAAGCCCATAGCGATAAAGCAATGAGACATTAGCTAATGAGAGCATCGCTTTGTTGACATCGCTTTCATCAGCGGTATTGCCATCCAACAAAATCTGAGTGATTTCGTCCGCTGTCAAATTGAGCGCAGCTTGCAACGCAGGCAGGTGATCTTTGAGGAATACTCCCGGATTGCTGAGATAGTTGCCCAAGGGGTCATCAAAAACAATATCATCCTTCAAGATATTTCGGGTTAAGAACAATTGTGCATAAAGCGAATTTTTACCCTTAGTTGGCAAGTCAGTCCACAGCGTCAGCAACTTTACCAGACTGTTCTTACCCATGCCAATTAACCCGTTGAGTTCTTTAAGATGGGCAAGATAAATTAATGCGGACTTCATCGCATTCCCCAGTGTGGCATCGCTAATAGTCTGATTTATCGGCAAGAAAGTCTGTAGAGCAAGGTCCATTTCCTCGAACGACCAACCAAGCCGCTTCCATAACCGAATAAATAAGTTTAGTTTTATATAGTCCAACGGAAGCAGGTCTGATCCATCCGAATAGGTCACCGATGTTTCATCAAAACTGCAACTGCCATCAGGATCTCTCAATAGAATAATCTTCTCGAATTTTTGTTGATCCCACGAATCACTTAGCCATTGTTTCGCATCGAAGTTTGGTTTGAACTTCTCAGTGAGTTGCGTCAGCTTTTTGTCGAATTCAGCTTCGTCCTCAGATGTGAAAGGCGTGTAGCCTTCGTGCTTCTTGTAGCGGAACACATGGCTCACATCTAAACCCAACTTGTGCAATGTTACGAATGTATTTATTTTCGGGTTTACGAAAGCTGTTTGCACTAGCTCCACAAGTTGTTTATAACTAATGCCCAATCGACGAGAAAGTGTTTTTGCCGATTTTAACTCAGCCAAGGCAGATGCTTCGGTTTCTGTGGGTTTGTCATAGCCATAGAGCTTAGGCCAATCTGTCCAAGCTGAGGCGGTATAGATCGTGTATTCAGAAGGCGAGAGCCCTAGATATTCTAAAAATATTTGTGAGCGGTAATAGAGCTCTGGATTTTCTGCAGGTGCATACAGATCTTCACTAGGACGGAAAATATCCAAGACTTGTGAAAAAGTTGTCTCGAAATACTCGCAGAAGCGACGGACTGTTTCGAGCCACAAATCAAACGGCAAGGTAAACGGATAGAGTGCCCCTTTGAGTGCATCGTATGCTGTGGGGATAATATTGTGTGGTTCCGCCATTAATTCAGATGAGGTGGCTTCACCTGTGTCATAAGCGGCTTTGGCATCCAACTTTTTGTTAGCAACAAAATATTCTAGGATCTCATTGACTAGATCGATATAAGGGAGTGCTGTGTTGGTGTTTTCGCAAGTCAGCGGCAGATGCGGCAAATCCGGGCGGCGCTTGATCAATGCATCATAAGGCTTTAAATATTTGCTTGTGTATTCTCTTTGATTATGCGTATCCTTCCAAAAATTTAAGGTGTGCTCCCAGTCTTGTTGAGCTGGATCGATAAATCTTAATAAATCAACTAGATAAGCGGCAGGACTGAGCACCGAGCGGCAATGCTCGCACTCACAAAAATCCAACGATCCAAATAGGGATTCCATCGTGGGATACTCTTTGAGCAAGGCATTCAGCTTGTCTTTGTCTTCGCGGTGCCTTTCTGGCGATCCTGATATGGCCGTTATGGGTGGCGTGCTAGTTACCTGTTTCCCCAGACTGTAAATGTTGAAGGTGGTAGACGTAATTTGCTCGCTTTTCTCCCACACCTTCTCGGTTACTTTGCGAGAGCCAAACTTTTCCCAATAACGTCCTACAAATTCAGCTTTTTGGATAGCAGTAACTTGTCGGGCAGAGGTGAAACCGAGCCCAAGTAGAGTTGTCATTGATTCGTCGTCTGGCGTCATTTGGTAAACGCGCGTCAACAGTTTTGCACCTGCCTCGGCTAGCGGTTTGCTGTCGTCAGTAATTCCAGCAAACACGGTTTCGCCATGTTGCTTTAAGAACTGGTCTACTGGCGTACTTCCTAGTTGAAAACCTATAGCTACAGCATTTTTCAAGAAAGTTTGCACTGGTACTTTCATCTCAGCGTGCTGAGCGCCCAGTGTTAGTTCATCCTTTTCCAACATCCGTTTGACGACATGGGTAGGGAAGCTTTGACGTACTCTGCTTGCTAGGTCTTCTGCATAAGCATCAAGGCGGTCATTTACCTCTTTTTGAGTGTAGGCTGACGGAATCAGCTTCGCCAAATTCAAGGCGACATTACCTGCCAACGTATTGAGTCGCGTTACCCATTGCTCTTTTTGATACAAATCGCTGTCAACCAACTGCGTCAGATTTTCCTGAGATTTGATCTCGACCTGCAACACCTCTACTAGCGGCGCATTATTTAAGGTTAGATAAGCCAGTTTGCCTTGTAATTGTAAGTAGTCTATCGATTCCTGGGGAATACCTTGTGCCTTTGCCTCTTGCCACAATGAAGTAGGGTCATCATCATGTATTAATACCAGTTTCTCAAACACCGATTTGCGATCGGATGCAATCCTAGCCTTTGCAATCATGTCACTCACACTTGATAATGTCCCCGGCACGATTGATTTTCGCAATGTCTCAAACTTTAAAGTCTCAAACGCCGCTTTGGTGAGATTCATCTGTGCGTCGTCCAGTGCTATTACGCCAGCATCCTTAGCTCGTGTCAGAGCTGTTGCAAATGCATCGGTGCTTACCATTGCCAATGCCTCGGTATCATCCGGCAATCCAGCACGGAAAACGCCATATAAGGCGTCATGGGAAATACCTGTTGCAGCGCTCACTTTTGCAGCAGTAGCGGCAGTGGCGATTAAGCGTGCATCCCAATTAGTTTTTTGATTCAAAAATGAGATGTCTTGTTTAATTACATTTTCTTGTGCAAGAGCAAAAGTTTCGAGATTAAGCCCCTGAATAGTCATCAAATCATCCAACATCAGCTTGAATTCGTTAGCCTGAGATTTTACAGCCGATGGAGCAACAAGGTTAATCACCTCACTGCGATCTGCATTGACCTTGGGATTAGAAAGCCTGACCTCGGTGCCATTTGTGTCCAATGCACGCACTTCAATATTGGCTGCGCCGCTATCTAGCCCATAGGGTAGTGCATAAAACCCGCGCTCGTCTGTTTCTATCTCACCCAATAAATCTTCTGCATTACCAAAACCTTTGTTAACGATACGGAGCTTGACTTTTGCACCAGGCAAGCCATTATCTAAAAAAATGCGTCCTTCAACTCGTCTGGGTTGGGCTAATGTGCCAACTTCAATGGCGATCGCGTTACGTGTTGCATCATCAAGCGCACCAGTGCTACTAAGATTGTGTTTAGCTTGTAGTTGTAACAGCGCATCACGAGTACCTACCCCAAAAATACTCGCAGTCGTCTCATTCTCCGGCAATGCGAAGCCTAGGTTAACTAATTGTGTATGAAGTTCACTCACAGGAGCACCGTGCGTACTCAAGGTAAGTGACGATACTTTATCCAGGGTATCCAACTTCTGAACGGAACCTGCAATGGCTGGCGCAGTTTCAAATGCTCTTCCAGCCGCGTTAACTCCTCCTGTCTTCGAGAAATTGTTGATTGGCGTTAAACTTACAGACGTAGCCGCAGAATTTGCTGTTGGAAGGGTTTCCAGCTTTGCTGCAGTTGCCATACATACTTCACAAGTCGGATCGATGCCTTGAGTTTTTTGAAACTCTCCTACCGCTTCGCGAGTAGAGGGGCCAAAGAATCTTCGCTTACTTTCCTCAGCCGAAATCTCTACTCCATGAAGCGCCAACCTTTCATGCAGACGAGCAACATCGTCGCCAAAATCACCGATACTGAGCTTTCCAGATTCCATAATACTTACCTTTGGTTATAATCCACACAGAGTTAGGTCACTACTTAATTTCGGGATGGCTTGGAGAGCTTTTAGCCTTGCTCAAATTGGAGCAGTACAAATGCCCGTGGATCGCGCGCCACAAATTGAATCCGTTCCACCACGCGGAAGAAATATTTCGAGCCTTCTTTTCGCACAAATTCTGTCGTTGCTTCGCGTCCCACATAAATGCTGGTGGGGTCACCTGCCAACGCCACCAAAAGTCCTTTATCCTGTGGTAAGGTTCCAGTTCCATAAAATCCTCCTTCTACCAGGGGTTTGATCCGTTCGGCTGTAGTGACCAAACTGGCAGGACTGGGTGGGACATGGGTGTCAGCATAGACTTTGGTGGGTAGGAACAGAGCATAGTTTTGTGCTTGCGCTTTGCTAGTTAGTATGGATCTGCCATCTGCCACTGCCGAAAAGACATTTTCTCCCCATACCGCACTTGTCAGGCTATTTGTCAGCCTGGGTACCGGAATGGGCACTGTAACTTTATTCTCGTCATCGTCATTAGCATCCTGAGTGTTAGCTTCTCCTAGAAGCCCTTGGGCAGTGGAGGCTATTTGATCGGCTTTGACACTTCCTGGAAGACGACTCACATTTCCTTGAAAGATAATTGTATCCTCCGCAAGCGCAAGGGCTTTTGCTGCCATGCGTGCCAAAGTTTTGCAAGTCTTGATCTGAGCTTCCTTCCCAACCTGGGTACTCGACAACGGAAACTCCTGATAAATTTCAACAAAAGGTTTAGTGCTACCTTCTCGAATACTAAGGTCTGTAAAATCAATAACATCATTGGGGACTTCCGTCGGATTCATGTCAAATGTCATGGTTGGAAAGACTTTTTGGGCAATTCTAACTTTAGCCATTTCCTTCATGACGGCATCATTGATTTCAGTCCATACAGACTGATCCCAATTAACTTCATTTGAGTTGTTCATGGTGTTCCTCGATTTGTATTGATAAGGGGTTAAGAATTTGCTAAACACTGGATCGTATCTATCGCACTGACAGTGATTAAGGCGATCGCCAAAGTAAATGCTTGAGGAAAGAGAAGATTGTTTTCATGGTTATAGTCCTCAGAAATTTAAGTATTGTTTGAGAAGGTTTACATCGTGGGTGGTGTCACCGAAGTATTCTTAATGCTGTAAGGGCTGGAAATTGCAACCTCCTCTGCCCATCCCGGTTTAAGGTTGGCAAACAGGCGATCGGGAGTCATATCCATGACAGCACAGAGGGGATCGTTAAAGTCATTACCCGGTCCCCATTCCCAGGTATACCAACCGATTTCATGCCTGTCACATTCCTCAATGATAGTTTTATAGTCAATTTCTCCATTGGGGCTGCACATGCTTTGCCCTTGACCGGCGAAGCCGCCAAATTGAGAGAACTCCCCTACAATCAGGGGATAGCCTAGATCAACTGAATTTTGCAAATTTGCTCGGATAAAGTTAGCATCAGCATCATCGGATATTGACCAATACAGGTGAACCGAAAAGAGTAAGTTTTGGTCGGGGTCAGCACTGAGCAATATGGGTGCAGTAGCATCCAGGAATGCCAGATTTTTGCCCCAGTCAGCCGCATCAATGACTAGGGGCGTGTGAATGCCAGCAGTTCGCAGTGATTGAATGGCAGTGGTATATCCGGTAATAAATTGAGCGTTGGCAACTTGGTCATCTCCTACTTCATTACCGATGTTGACCAACAGATATTCTTGATGTTTTTGAATGATGTTAACGACGGCGGGTTGAATCCAATAATCAACTAATCCCTGCAAACCATTCCAGTCGCCAGTGGCATCGTGCAGTTCAATTAAGGGGATAAGATGATTTTGTTTGGCGTTGATAATCAGTGCATCCAGAATATTCAAATCTGTAGGAGCACCTGCATTGCTAATCTTCCAAACGATTCTGACGGAGTTGGCTCCAGTTTTGCGAATTTCTGGGAAGGAAATCGTTCCGGTGGGATCGACTCCATCAAAAACGGACATTTTGTTCACTCCCCGCAGAATCACATGGTTGTCTAATCTGTCGTGGAGGTGCCTGCCTTGGGTGTAAAAGGTCTGCTTTTGGGGCGGAATTTCTTCTAACAGTTTGCCCCAGGTGATTGGTCCGACTTCGCCATCGACGAATAACCCGTTATTGCTTTGAAATTCTTTGACTCGTTGTAGCGTGATGGGGCCAAAGGAGCCATCAACAAGCAGCAAAGGTAGATCGGTTGGCGGACGAGCGTTCAGTGTGGTCTGAAGTAGGGTTACGTCCTGACCAGTGGAACCAAGAATTAGAGTTTGGGGCATGGGGAATATCCTTAAGAGTGGGGGAATGATTTATGGAATTCAGGTGCGATCGCCTATTGGCACCTACTGCGATCGCTCGTGACTCAACCTAAGATCGCCCTTCTGCTTCAACCCCCAAACTTGGGCGATCGCCCCTTTAAAGCGCCTGTGAAGATGACATCTGGCTCCGGGTTGACAGACTTGAAGGAGGAAATGCCATATACTAGGGGCATGTGGCATAAAAGATACAATGTGGCACTTTGGAGGATATATGACTAACCCATCTAAATCGGTAGAGGTACATTTGGGTCGCCAGGGCAGGTTAGTGATTCCGGTCGCGTTGCGGCAGCTTTTGGGGTTTGAGGAGGGGGATACGTTGGTTGCCCGTGAGGAAGCAGGGCGATTGGTGTTGGAAAAGCAAGCAATGGTGAAGCAACGGCTGAAGGCTCGGTTTGCCCAGGTGCCGAACGATCGCAGTTTGGCAGATGAGTTAATCACGGAACGGCGGGAAGCAGCGCAAAGGGAAGTGGCTGAATGACCGTTGTTTTGGATGCTTCGGCGTTGCTGGCTTATTTGAAGGATGAGCCGGGGGGCGATCGCGTGGATGGGGTGTTGGCGGAGTCGGTGATGTCGAGTGTGAATTGGGCGGAGGTTGTGCAGAAGTCGATCGCGGCAGGTGTTGAGGTCGATGGGATGCTGGACGATTTGCAATCCCTGGGTTTGGTGGTGGAGCCGTTTACAACCGAGGATGGGGAAATGGCGGGACGATTGTGGGCGCAAACGCGGCAAGCCGGGTTGTCTCTGGGCGATCGCGCTTGTCTGAGTCTGGGACTGCGATTGAGCGTGCCCGTTTTGACGAGTGACCGCGCCTGGGCACCGCTCACTCTGGCTCTGGATGTGCAGATAATTCGGTGATGGGTTGGTCATGCGATCGCCCTCATGGCTAGAGTTGGGGTGGGAACGGTCGGAGATTCGGTAACCTGGAAAGAGTTAGTGGTGTTTTGGGGCTAACGGTTACGCTTAATCATGGGGAGTTAATCTGAGGCATGTCTATCACGCTGTACGATCGCGATTTGCAACTCTGGATTGAGCAAACGATTCAGCAATTAAAGGATGGTGAGTTTGAGTCGCTGGATATTGAGCATCTGATTGAGGAGTTGGTTGACTTGGGGAAATCCGAAAAGAACGCGCTGAAAGGAAATCTAATGATTTTATTGGCGCATTTACTCAAGTTGAAAGTACAGCATGATGTGCCCGATAGTATGAAAGGAAGCTGGTTTAGCTCTGTGCTGGAACATCGTCAACGAGTTCTGAATAATTTGGCAGACACTCCTTCGCTCAAAAGCTTTCTGGTCGGGGCGGTGGAAAAAGCGTATCCAGAGGGGCGAAAGTTGACAATTAAGGAGGGACAGTTGGCGAGTTCTGGGGTACGGGTGCCGGAGGAGAGCGAGTATCCCACAACCTGTCCTTTTTCGATTGAGCAGATCCTGGATGAGGATTTCTATGGCGTTTAGAAGGAAGTTGATCGCGCCTGGGCAACGCTCACTCTGTCTTTGGATGTGCAGGTAATTCGGTGATGGGTTAGTCATGCGATCGCCCTCCTGGTTCTGGAAGCAGGGGTTGGAGGAGCGCTAAAAGTTCTGGAATATCGGTTTGAACTGCATCCCAAAGCGTATTAAGATTCACTCAGTCATACTGGTGAGCGAGAATATCGCGCATTCCAGCGATGTCTTTCCAGGGAATTTCGAGATGCTGCGATCGAAACTCTACTGACAAGCGTTTTGTGGCTTCTCCAATGATGAGAACTTGATAGAGAATGGCAGATTGCTTTTCCTCATTGGTTGCCAATACAGATTTATCGAGTCCTTCGGCAAAGAGCAGAACTCGTTTTGCAGCATTGACAATATCCAGGAGTGAGGCGCTATCTCTGTTCATAAATCACCTGAGCGGTCTTTAGAATTTCGTCACGGCGAATCCAGTTTTCGCTGTTCTCGATGGATTCTTTCAGCGCAATATCGATTTTTCGCCCAGCTTGGTTTTCTAGCTCATTTTTAATTTTGGCAAGGGTCAGTAGGCCTTGTTTAGCTTGGGGCGAGAAGTGCAGTAAAAGGTCAATGTCGCTATCGTCTCTAAAGTCTTCTCGTAAGATGGAGCCAAACAGCGCCAGTTCTACGATTTGCCAATGCTGGCAAAATGCCTCAATGTCGGGCATTGAGAGTCCGAGTCGTTGTTGAAGTTGGGGATTAAGTTGGGTGAGCATCGTGTTTGTTAAGGTGAGAATTTTCTTTTAAGAATAATATGAATAACGTCTGAATGATAAATGGCACGATCGCCCGTAAATCAACATAAGATCGCCCTCCTGTTCAAATTCCATAACCTTGTCGATCGCACTTACTCTGTCTGCCAATCCTCGATTTTTAAATCTTGCACCCGCTTAAATTCGCCAACGTTGTGAGTAATTAAGATTAAGTCATGAGCCAGAGCGATCGCAGAAATTTGCAAATCGTAAGGTCCGATGGGTGTCCCCTGATTAGCCAGTTGAGCGCGGATTCGTCCACAAATGCGTGCTGCCTCGTCATCAAAAGCCAGAGAGACAAACAATTCAAGAAAGTCTTGTTGTTCTCGCATGGATTGAGTTGGGTTGGCACTACGCATGGCTCCATGGAACAACTCTGCTTTTGTGACTGAGCAAACAGCCGTTTCAGGCAGGTGGATAGACAGCTTGCGAGTGATTGGAGAATCCGCAAACTTTAAGTGATGAATGCAAGCATTGGTGTCGAGGAGATAGATCATAGAGATGAACGCATTTCATACTCACCCTGGATCGGTCTCTCTAAATCAGGGATCGATCCTGCTGTTTTCTGAAGTGTCGAAAGCCATTCTGGTATTTCCGGTCGAATGACGACTGTAACATCGTGATTCTTGAATTCGTCAGGAAGCTGGAGTTGTAACAGTCCATCTGAGCCAACGTATGAACGTAATGTGATCAGTTGCATGAGATTTCTCTTGATTTTCTAAGGTTGCACGTATTCAATTACATTAATTTACTTCTACGCGATCGCCCTCCTTTCCAAAACGACAAAGCCCTTTGCCGATCGCCCCACAACCAGTCCTTATCGCCCCTCACTCAACCATAAAATTGCCCTCCTGCCCAAATCCCAAGATCTGCCGATCGCTCTTTTGAAGTGTTTGTGGATGTTGCATATCGACAGGGGGTAGCGAAATTGGAGGGGCGATCGCACTTGAAATAGAAGGCAGCGATCGCCATCGCTATTCGTCTTTTGCGAAGGGTTGGTGTTGGTTGAGGTGGTGTGATCGCGTTCATAAGGTCTCCATGAATTGAATGTGGGCAGTGCCGACCCTACTAGCTAAAAAAGATGAGGGTTGTAAATAGTGTGCGGCTCGATTAAGCCACACCATAGCCGGTGTAAGGGCGTTTGTAGGCTGGATGCAACCCCAGCACAATATCTTCTTTAGCAACACCCATTTCGATCAATTCTTGACCCACATCCGTATCTGTCGCGTTGTGCTGAAGCCAAATTTTTCCAGCTTTAATGTCAAAGTGTAAAACAGTGTAATAAACTCGTTCCAAGCCTTTCCAGCCTACTCGCATAAGTTGGTAATGATCGCGCATGGGATCAAGAAATAGTTCGTTTTCTATCTCCTGGTTGTGGGACTTAAATTGACTATGATTTTCTAACAATGTTTGAATACAGGTTTGATAGTGTTCTAACTTATCCATTGGATAATCTCCTCAGTGATTGGTTCGTAAACAAGAAGTTTGAGTTGATGTCGCTTAATCGCTACTTGAGCAAAGCGACTTTGAAAGAAAGTCCCATAGGTTTCAAAAGGCACCGCTAAATAGAGCAGGCGATCGGGTTCATTGACTTCTAGCATAATTCGGTAGTTCAAAAACTGTCCTAAAGCTGTATGAAAATCACTGATAGCAGATGGTCCAATAAAGCTTTTAATTTCAACTGCAATTTTTTCTTCATCTCGTTCAGCAGCAATCAGACGTTCAGCCGCCAGATCAATTTTGACAACCACTTCTTCCCACTCCAGTTCTAATGGATCGTCAGTAATGACCCACTGCTCTTTGAGGAGTGCTTGCTTGACTGCATTGTGAAACAGGTCTTTTGCCATGTGTTGTGCTATCAAATCTCTACGGCTCTCCCGGCTTTGCGCTGATAAGACAACCTTATATCAAACTATCACTGGGTTTCAGCCGTCGATCGGGCGGCATTTTGTAGCCTTTCATACGATTTCAACCACAGATCCGGAAGAGCCATCTCTACTGGATGAATTGTAAACCAGCCTACGATCGCATCTTTCCTCTCCTGCCGATCGCACTTTTGAAGTGTTTGTGGATGTTGCATATCGATAGGGGGTAGCAAAATTGGAGGGACGATCGCACTTGAAATTGAAGTCAGCGATCGCCATTCGCCTTTTGCGGAGAGTTGGTGTTGATTGAAGTGCGATCGCGTTCATAAGTTGTCTCCTTGAATTAAATATGGGCAGTGTTGTCTACCCTCTTGCTATGGTGTAATTAATGAAACTGAGGGAAAGTAAGTTCGGTAACGGTTGACATCTCGCGTCAGTAGGGGCATGGCAGCGATAGCGGCGTGAGCACCGATGTAGAAATCAGGTAAGGGAGAACGTCGCTCACCTCCACGACGGCGGTATTCTAGAAAGCTTTGTCCTGCCAAAAAAGCGGCTGCATAGGGTAGAGGATCTCGGCGAAAAAAGTCTTCTAGTAGGGCTGCTTCTACCTCTTCGGGTTGATTGAAGCCGATGGCGATTTCTGCGTAAATAATTGGGTTAATCACTAAATCTCCTTGGTCTGCATAGTTTGCAAGCATTTGAGCGACCACTCAAACCATTGCGGGTCTTCGGTCAGAACATCAAGAATAACGTTGCTATCTACTAGCATGTCGGTCATGGGTCACGGGTCACTTGCATGATATCGTTGGTTGTCAGACGGCTAGTTGCTTTGCCACGGATGGCGGCGATCAGTTGTTTTCCTCGGCTTAGGGTTCTAGGCTTGCGAATTTGCAGGGCATCCCCAATTACTTCCATCTGGATTTCTGTGCCGGGTAAGAATCCAAGCTGTTCTTGAAGGTCAGGGGGAATGGTGATTTGTCCGTTAGGGCTAATTTTCATGATGGTTTCCTCCATTAGGTTTAAGAATTAAAGCGATCGCCCACCTATTTTCTCTCTGTTTGCCAGCGATCGCCCAATCACAACCACCGCATTCGGGTATGTCGTCTCGAAAAGAATTGCCCCTGACTCAACCCTAAAATCGCCCTCCTGCTTAAACTCCAAAACTTGGGCGATCGCTCTTTTGAAGTGTTTGTGGATGTTGCATATCGATAGGGGGTAGCAGAATTGGAGGGGCGATCGCACTTGCAATAGAGGTCAGCGATCGCCATCGCTATTCGCCTTTTGCGGAGGGTTGGTGTTGGTTGATGTCGGGCGATCGCTTTCATAAGAAGGTTCTCCTTGAATTAATGTGGACACTGCCCACCCTACTTGCTGCGGCGAAGACTTGCTATGCTGCCAGATCAATTTCAAGTTTCATAACATTTTGTCGTAGTAAGCTTGGTTAACCCACTCCGCTTCACCAATCTTGATCCATACAGTTCCAACGGAATCTGTTCGTTTAGTTCCAACAGGCCCAAGGGCTGGACTTCCGGGATCAACTATCATTTCATGGTCTTTTGCCAATGTATTGACGGCTAAAATATGAAAAAACACTCCTGTGATTGAACCAACCTTACCCGCAAAATTCTCAATTGCACTCGGTCCAGCTATTGTTGGAGCAGAAGGCTTCACTACTGGTGGTTCAACGACTGGTTTCGGTGCTACTGGTGGTTTCGGTGCTACTGGTGGTTCAACGGCTGCTTTTGGTACTACTGTTGGTTCAACGACTGGTTTCGGTGCTACTGCCTTGGGTGGAGGCGCGCCGCGCGCGCGCGCATCGTACAAAGCCTTCGCACGGGCTCTTTCCGCTGCTGCTTCTGGAGTCTGCCAGGGGGCTGCGCTGTTTTGGTACTCCTGCTTTTTCAGCTTCTTTTCTGGCATGTACTAAGTTTGCGTGTTCCTTTTCGCCAGGTCGTGCAAACTCTTCTGGATTAGTTTTTTCGGACGCCTTCTGACCAGCTTTCTTAGCCTCATTATTGCGTCGGGTCTGCTCCACTCTTTCAGGACCAGATTGCTCGAGATTTGGTGTCGCACGTGTAGGAACACCAGGTTGTTTCTCGCCCGGCATCGTGATGCCATGGGCTTTTTCACTGTGTGCAATATGATAGTCGCTCGGATCTGTCCCGGCCATACGCGCACGATTTTGCCTCGCAATTCTACCCATGTCTTTGTCAAACCCACGGTTGCCTTTGCTAGCATCGATCGGCGGGCCCGTGATCGGTACCTCCATAACAATGTCAGGCTCAACTGGAGCGGTTGCGTTGGTGCTCTTAGCTGGCGCAGAACTGCTTGGAGTGGCCGGCCCTTCCTGCCAGATATCGTGTTTGTCGACAGGTGCAAGACCATCTGGATCTGTAAGGCAAACAGGTGATGCCGCTGAATACAGGTAGAAGTTCACACCCGCGACCGTTCCCGCCGGATCTGCCGCCGTCCACCTCCCCAACCACGGCGCATAATACCGCGCCCTATGATAGCTCAACCCCGTCTCCTCATCCCGCTCTTTGCCTGTATAGCGATACCGTTTCGGTGTTTCCGTCTGACTGCGTGCCGCATGATAAGCCGTGCTGCCGTAGGGATGATACTCCTCATAAGAAATCACCTGCGCCTGGTCATCCAATTCCAGCGCTGCCGAGCCGAGGTGGTTGCCAAGCTGAAACCGCACAAGTTGCCGAGGTGCGGGGTCATCGCCCTGTAGCCGTGTGCGCGTCTCGACCAACGCCACGCGCTGCTTGTCATCCATGATGTGCAGCGTTTCCCGTTCCAGCACAACGGTCTGCCCATTGCCATTGTATTTGCGGTATACCTCAAACCCGCCGAGATAAAGCCGCTCGTCTTTTGGTTTGCCGTTCTGCGTTTCTGTCACCTTGCGTACCCGCTGACCACCTGCGTCATAGACGTAGTAGGTCTTTTCCCCAATGCCGTTGTTCACCACCTGCTGCTGCGTGGCGTGCAATTGATCCTTAAAATCCCACTCCATCACCTTCAGGTGCGGCATGGCGGTCATATTACCGTGGGCATCATAGGTATACTTCGCGCCGTAACTGGGTGTAGCGGCGTAGTCTGGCAGATTGGCGGCTTCTCCCGGCAGTCGGGTGGCAAGCAGTCGGTTGCTGTCGAGAGCATATTGATACCGACGTATCCAGCGTTCAACGTCCCCGCCAGTGTGACGGAACTCTAAGATGTTGCCCACCGGGTCATATTTGTAAGCCTCGGTATAACGTTGCAGGGCTTCCGGGCTGTTGGGGAAAGGGATGCCCGCGATCGTCTCGAATGCTTTAGCATCGCGCTGCACGATGTTTTGCACCGCATGTTCCCGACCCTCGGCAAGCACCAGACGATACAACGCATCATAGACGTAAGTGTTGCTCGGTTCGATGAGGGAGTTGTTGAAGAACACCATTTGCTGCGCCTTGTCTCGGATCTCGGTGATGTTACCCACCGGATCGTAGGTATAGGACAAGTCTTGCAGCGTGCGTTTATCGGCTTCAGAATGCGTGGGGCGCATACTGAGCAGTCGGCTCAGGCGAAACGTTTCCCGATCGTAGGTGTATTCGGTGATAACGGGATGGTTCGCTTCGTTGTATTCAATGCGGCTGCGCTGACCCTTGGCATCGTAGTCAATGTTGGTGACAGCCTTCAGGTTCGCAGTCGTTGGATTCAGCAACGCCGTCGGTTCAGCAGCCTGTTCCAACCACACATCCACCCGTTCCAGAAGATTAGCTTCGTTATAGCCAGGGCGGATGACGTTGAACTTGGTATTGGCTCGATCGCTATGGGGGGCGACAAGCTGAATCGGGCGATTTAGAGCATCGTAGCGGGTGCTGCTACCAAAAATCTCTGTTTCCAGTATCGGAATCTGTGACCAGTCAGGCGTTTCCTGATACTTCTCGATCAGTTGCCGCGTACTCCGTAGCGGATTGCCCTTAAAATCAAAGGCTTCATCTACGCCAGTAGCCGGGTTGCGCCCCAGACTGATCACCAGTCCTGCTGTGTCGTAATGTTTATAAGGTTTGCCGCGCAGGTTTAGCTGTGTCTTCTGAGCATCGGACAAGCCGTTTCCGGGCGTATCACCGTAAATTACCTTCTCAAATTGGATGATCCCGTTTAGATTAGCTCGATCGGCTCCCTTAACGAAAGAACCAACCAGGCGGTGGAGTGCATCGTAATCCGTGCGAAAAGCCCGACCGAGATTGTCCCAAGCACACATTGGTTTTCCAGCAGCATCGTTCAGCATCCAGCGATCTCCCGCATCCATGCTGTGCTGGAACAGGAGATTCCCGGCAATATCGTAACAAGGCACAAATCCCGCCACAGGATCGGCGGCTTGATTGCTCGGCACCGACGGTCTAATGTATTGCATCACCAGATTCTTTCTGGCATCACGAATCCACAGTGGTTTACCCTCAGCATCCAGCTTGGTAAAGGTGAGGTAGCGATCGTCCTTCAGCAGTCCAGCAGCATCCTTGACCGCGTTATGAGCAATGGAAATCACATCCCGTCCCAGGCTATCCAGAATCGTCAGGGCGGGTGTATCGGCATGTACTTCCACCGCTTTTGCCGCACGAGCGTTTTCCGCTGTATTAAACTCAGCAAATCGGGGATGGGTCGGATCCATCCGTCGCCTGTACCAATCACTGCGCTGGGTCGGATCGGCATTGAATGCCGTATCGTTCGGGTCGTAGCTCTTAACATACCAGGGCGAAAACTCCACTCGACTGTAGGAGCCATCAGGCATCTCCGTCCGCACCGTCCGACCCGCCGCATCGTAATAGACGATCGGCGTAACACCCTCTTCCTTGGGTTCCTCATACCGATGCCCCACCGAACTAAAGTAGGGTTCGTATTGTTTGACCGCCTTCCCCTTGTTGTTGAGGATTGTCCTGCCATTAGCCACCCAGCGCAGCGGTTGACCCGCCGCCTCCGGCTCCGCCTGCACCTTCTTCACCACCACGCTACCCATGCCATCAGAATACTCAAACGAGCACTGCACCGGGGGATCCAGCACATCAACAGCATGTCGCTCCCGCACAATGCCACAGGCACAGGCAGGATGCTGTCCCCAAACCACCTTGCCATTGACGATAACTTCACCGAAGTAATAGACATGACGAGCGGTAGCACCTCCCAATAAACGCTTAGCCTCAGCAACGTTATAATCCTGATTAACAAAGAAATCCTGCCGAGTCACCAGATCGGGATTGAGCAAGGCATCATCAAAACCATTCAGATTATCGGCTTCGTTTCCCTTGCCCATGACCGCGATCGCCGCAGGCATCCCCAAAATATCAAAGCGCACTTCCGAAAGATTCCAGTTCGCATCTTTCATCCGACGCGGAGCCAGCACCCGAAAGTCAAAGTCAGTCACCTCAGTGCGATTGCCCATCGCGTCGGAACTGGACAACACATATAGATCGCGCAGGTCGTATTGCAAAGTCGTGACATTGCCAAAGGGATCGGTATAGCGTTCAGGCAGATAGAAGTGTTGTGCCGCATCTGGCTCAAACCCCGCAATCCCAGAGCGAATCCAATACTGCCCTGTAGTATTAATTCCTGGGAAGCGAGTCGCCAACGCCGCGCCGCTAAGATAGCCACTCACCAAAGGATTCAATAGATTGCCTCGCTCATCAGCCCCCAGCTTCGCCCCAAACACGGAATCCAACAGATCTTCCGTCAGCGCCAACTTGTAGTTTTCATAGGACAACCCCAACCGACCCAACCGCCCCAAGGGTAATGGATTGCTAAGTACCGCCCCATCATCTTTGAAAAAGAGCGATCGCGCGTGCTCGACTAAACGCTTCTGCGGAGTATTCCGATTCGGTAGCTGGTGATAGGAAATTTCTGGAACCACCTCGCCTTCTGACTGATGGACTGGGCTAAGTTGGAAATGGCGTAGTTCTGCGATCGTAAAGTAGCGGTTGTCACGCGGGTCAGTAGTCAGGCGATCGTCCGCGTCTTCTGGACTGATCCCCGTTAATTCATAGGTCAAAACCTCACAGGGTACACGCAGGCGATGGCTATCCGCTGTCTCAACATCATTGGTAAAGCGCGTCTCGGTATACGCCAAATGGCTCTCCCTTTGAACTTGGCGAATTAGAGTGAGGGACTCAGCCGAAAGCGTACTATCCTCAAACTGCCCCAGACGCGGATAAACCACAGCCACTGACTGCAAAACATTGCCATAATCGTCAAAATTCAGATTCAGCGTGTGAGCAATGCGCGGGTCAGGAGTCAAATCGTCCAGATTCAGATTGTTTAGAGTTAGATTTAGCTCATAGTGGTAAGTAATCGCCTCGCTTTCGACCACCAGAAAAACAGCATGTTGGTTGCTCCCCTTCGCCTGTAGCCGCTGAATATGGCAATTGTGATAGGCCGTCGAGAACAACTTCACCGGGCGGTGTTCCCCAAGCTCCAAAGCATCCACATCCAACTCATACACCTCCTGGCGCAGCATCATCCCCTTACAAGCCCGCAAAGCTTCACGCCACTCTTCGCCGCTCAGATCCTGAGCAGCCAAATCTGGTTCTGGTAACTCATTCTCCTTAAAGCTTCCCAGGACATTAACACCTAGTTTCAGATCCTCAAACCAGCGGGGGAAATATTCATGCTCAAACTGCGAAAGAATGCGTTTGTTTTCAAGCATCGCACCAGTGTGATACCAAGTCACCGTCTTAATCGGCGGTTGGTAGAGCGTCTTGTCCGCCGTGATATAGGGGCTGTCAGCATTACCATTAGCAAAAATACCGTAGGATTCAACATCCAACTGCTCAACCCGACCAAAGCCCCGAAACTCCCGCTCAATGCCATCGAAATAGCCGTGGTGGTAAGTGTAAGTCGTCGAGAAGCGAGTCTTTCGCCAGTTGTCCGTAACCGTAACCTTCTCAACGCAATGCACAGGAAACGGCAGCTTCGTTACCCAAGGCTTTCCTGCCACCTTATCTTGCAGATAAAACTTTGTCGAAGGCGCGTACTCGACAACCGTTTCTGCACCCAGGTTATTCACCGTTTTCACCAACAAATGGGGCTTCTGCCCACCCATCAGGTCGATATAGCGCATCACGCGCTGGGCATTCCCAGGCAACGGCGAAGACCACACCAAGCAAGCGGTTCCATTCCCCAATAGGTCGATCGCCGTCACCGATGCCACACTATCGATCGCCGGGAAATAGCTTAATGTGCGTTTCGCCGCCCAACCATTCCCCGATTGATTGAAATAGACCTGCACCCCACTTCCACTCAGGTACAGAATATCCGTCGTCCCCGACCCATCAATATCCGCCAACACAATCCGGCGTTGATTAAAGATATCCGGTCGATCAAACCAGGGCGCATCATCCATCGTCACCTTCGCCCCAAATCGCCCGTAGCCCAGATTCGGCCAATAACACACCGACCCATTCCGAATCCGCACAATATCCGTCAACCCATCCCCCGACATATCCGCCAGATGAATCGACTGGGTACTATCCGCAAAGATCACTCTCGGCCCTTTTTCTTCATCCCAGGGCTGACTCATCCGCTCCGCCGCGCCAAACCCATCCTCTGCTAGCGATGGATGCCAGACCAAACAGTTGTCTTCCGTCATCAGAATGTCGCTGTGTCCATCGCCATTCAGGTCGATGAACTTCAAGTTGGGATTATCCCAGTCCAGCACAGGCAAAGACTTAAACGTAGTGAATGGCTCCCACCCTTCATCCTGAGTTCGTTCATAGAAACCCGGTACTGCGCCCCGGAGCGTCACCACATCAGGCTGACCATCTCCCGCCAGATCAAGAAACTGAGCCCCATTGGCTAAGCCACTGGCAGGCTTACTAGCAACCAATTCAACAGGGGCAAACCGTGCCTCAATATGATTAGATCCCTTTGGTACAGCATTGATTGGGCTGAGATTGCGTTTATAAAACCACCCACCGCCCTGCTCAGTCAAAATCCCCGACAAGCCCTCGCCATCCAAATCCACCCACTGATTGCGCGTCCCATCCAGTCCATCCGGCAAATTTTCTAGACTGGCGCGATCGACATCCCGCACAGTCTCATCAATGTTGGCTTCGCTGTAGGTAAACTCCAGCGGTGGCAACGATTTCTGAAGATAGTCGCCCGCCGGATTACGTTTGTAGCCCGTCTGGGATGCAGAGAGCATCAACGAATAGATCGGATTGCGGACATCCTTAGGGTTTTCTTCGTAAGAATATTTAAAGTCCGTCGATCGCACCAATCCGTCATAGCCCTTAGAACCATCTGGTAATTCCGGCGTGCTTGGTAAATCTGGAATGTGGTGAAACATCAGCACTCGCTGGCAGAGGCGATAAGTCCGCACTTCAAACCCAGCCCGGTAAGAAGAGAATGGGTCATTGCGAAGGAACCATTCGCCTATATGATCCGGTTTAGAATTAGCGGAATCAGGTTTGCTGTAGTCAAACACTACCTCAAACATCCAATCGGTTCGCAAACTCAGATCTTCATTGGGTTGACGAGGTGCTTGATTGCCGTAGTAGATTCGCTGTAGATAGCGATTCACTGATCGACTTTTTGAAGTGCGGTTACGCTCGTTTGCGTGGGCTGTCATCACGCCATCCGAATTTTCCGCCTTATAGACGTAGCGAATGGCATTCCCCTTATCGTCATAGCTCTCACAAATCAGCCAGCTAAAAACATGGGTGAGATCGTCGGGATTAGCAATACGACTCTTTTCTGTCTTGCCATACAGCGTCGTAATGTTGTCTTTAGAGATCGATCGCCAGTGCGTCTCCCCGGAATCTACCTTTGTCCAGCGCTCAATCCGGGCAAACAATCCCTCAATTCGAGGACGATACCGCTGAATCTTGAACTGACCATCCGGCGAATCTAAAATCTCTCGCTTGCCATCCGCTTTTAGCACGGGTACCAGATCTTCCGCACCCGAAAGAGTAAAAACATCCGACTCCTCTGCGTCCCAGTACCGAGGCAACCCTTTGTCCGTTTTGCGCGTAATCGACGGTAGCGACAAATTCCAGCCCAGCCCAAACATCCCATTGCCTGCTCCCGAATCGTAGGACAGCGACAACTGTGGCCCAAACCCAGAACGACTAGGACTGGTGGCGATCGGGACTGACATCGAACCAGTCCCCGTCACTGGATTAGCAGCAAACTTTTCCCCCATACCTTTGATTGCCCCACCGCCTTTAGGCAGTGAAACGGCAGGCGGCGAAGCAAAATAACTTTTATCATCAGTGGCATTACTGCTACCCCGCCCCGTCAGTGGGGCAGTCGGCTGTCTAGAATCAGAAGGAGCGTCCATAATCACCTGCTGGAGGGCATCAGTGGGCGGATGTCAGCCTTTGGTCGGTTACAGATGAAGGGATGAACGTTACTAGGACGAGTTAGTTGTGATGGAGCACTATCGCCGACGCTCCAAGTTGTAGTCTCTTGAGGACTTTACTTTGACTGAGAGTAAAAGCAAGAAAATGTTAGGAAATGAAATAAAGGCGATCGCTTTTAGAAAGAGCTTGCGATGCCTGATTATCCACAAAATTGAATAGATGCAAAAGTACCCACACGGGTACCTTAAATCTGCGTAACAGGGGGAAGAGTGTCAGCACACTGTGAACACAGTTATGGCTAAATCACCTCTGCACCTCGGATACCATACTAAAATCGGTATTGTCAACTTAACTGCTCAATGGTTTGCTTATTGAGAAAACAGCTAATTTTCGGAGACTGGAAGGCTTATTGTTTCGTGCCCTAAGTGCGATTATTCTCAATAAACACGGCAAGATCGGGTTAAGTTGACAATACCGCATCCCGCTGCCAGCCAAGCGGCGTGAAAGCGACGTAAATACGGGGCATAAACCGATCTCAGGGCAGCCCGCTGCCAGCCAAGCAGCGTGAAAGTGACGTAAATACCTGCCCTGTCCGTAAAAAGGAACAAGCCGCGCAGCTAATCTGTTAAGCGGACACTCTTAAAAAAGACGCACTTAATCTGTTAAGGCTACTTTCGCTTGGCTCACACCTGTCTCAGCGCTGAAACTTCTGCTGCGAAAGACTTTCAGCAACTTTCGCTCTCACGCAGCTAATTTGTTAACGACGCAGTTAATGCGTTAATCGACAATTGTGCCGGACAGACTATAGATCTGAAGCTTTAAGATATATTTTGTACGCACTTGCTTACTTCACGCATACAAATATATTTGTACAAGAGGCATACAAGTAAGGAGTTTGGAAGTCCCTTAGCCAAACCGCTCCAACCATTTCTCATTGGCAAACACGACACAAAGCGCGGAACGCAACAGAAGTGCCATACTACATCGCTCAAAGCTAGACAGAGCAAAGATTACAGCAATTTAGATCACACGACGCGAAGCGCCGGATCGACGACACAAAGCGCCAAACACAGCATTTGAACAATATCATTGAGCAAGACCATCGGAATGTGAAGCGCATTGTCAAGCCGATGATGGGATTTCAATCGTTCAACACGGCGAGAAGAACCTTGCGAGGCATAGAGGAAATGAATATGATTCGCAAAGGACAGGTGAACGGAATCAACCAAGGGGATAGTGTCTCTCAAGCCAAGTTTATCAAAGAAATCTTTGGAGTAGCGGGCTAAGCGAGTGATAAGGATAAGGATAAGGATTGTTCGTCTCTAACCAGAATTTGCGACAGAACCCCGATCCTCACCTTGAATCGCCGAAAACAAGGCTGATCGGATAAAGCTATTTGGTGTGCCGCGCTTAGATTCTTGCCACAGTGGGATCTGAATAACCTGGGCACTCGACTGTGCTTCAATAGCGCGCCGAAAAGACTGTAGGGTTTCATCAAGCTTTGTCTCTACCATGCTTTGCCCCTCTGCTAAGGAGGCATATAAGCCTACACCCATAGAGTTGTCAAAACCACAATGGGGACGGGTTGCCATCTCCAGGGAAAGGGCACGCCTTTAGCGTGCCATAGCAACGTTTTTCTCTTCAGAATTTAGTTAGACTGGTGTATATTCATTCATGCCTTTGCCAGCGCTGGAGACCTGATGAACATTAGAGAGCAGATTGTTAGTCACATAGAGGCTATTGAAGCCTCTGGAAACATCAGCTATCTTAATGCCGCTGTTCGGGCATGGTTGGGCGAGGTAGACGATGCTGATCGCTACCTGGCGCTGCTGGAACAAAAACTGGCAGAGAGCCGTGCTGCCCTTCCGGTGCCACATGAGGATGCAGAAATTGATACCTCGATTGGGTTTGACCCCTTAACGAAAGAGCAGCGCTTGCAAAGAATGGATCAGCGGTGGGAGCATTACCAGCAGACAGGTCGTACCGTTGCCCATGAAGAGATGAAAGCCTGGACTGCTAGCCTCGCTACGAAGCACTAACCCTTATGTATACGGTTAAGTGGCTGGAGGAAGCATCGCAGGATGTCTTTCGTCATTACGAATTTCTCAGTGCCAAAAACCAGCAGGCAGCACTTCGCGCCGTTCAAGCAATTTTGAAGGCTGGGGACAGTTTACAGGTGTCTCCTTACCGGGGAACAGCGCTGCAAAGCAGACCGGATATTCGCTGGATCAGGGTATTCTTCGGCAAATACGGCTATATCCTTCATTACCGGGTTGAGGAAGAGACGGTGCTTATCCTTGAAGTGCATGACGGTCGGGAGGATCGTTTCTTGTAATTGTCCCCCCGACGATTAGAGAGCCTGTTGGAGGCTTGGAAAGCAAAGGGATATATCAAAGCTTTGCTGGGATTTCTATAAGTTATTTCAGTACTGATGTTTTTGATGCCACCATATGGTTTACACCGCTAGGGACAATCAAGGTCGATCTGCTTCTGTGAAAGCAAGTGAGAAACGAAAGCTAGAAGAGCTTTACAGTTGGGTGAATAAGTGTCGCTTAACACGCTATTTGTCCTCGTTAACACAATAAATGTCCTCTTGGTGTTTAGGGAGATTCGTGTAAGCCAGAGCGCGCGGGGATTTGCTGGAAGCGCTCAATAGTGCAACACAAAAAATGTCGATCATTTCGAGCAAAATGAACGTCTCCGCCGCAAGCGGACGGAGTATCACTTCGCTACGCCCCACACGCTTCGCGGTTCGGCTTCGCTCAACAGCGCCCATTCGGAGTGCTGTACCTCATGCGCCCCAAGGGGCGGAGAATTGACCCGTAGTGATTAAATGTCCGGATTCAGGTTGTTAAGCTGCTATTTGCATAGTTCGGACAGCAATTGTGTTAATTTCAGAAATTTGGGTGTGAGTGCTGGAACCTCTGTAGGACAAGGATGATCACCTTTTTCAGAACGGACATTTAATTTGTTAATCCGGACAAAAAGCGTGTTAAACGACACGATCGTGTCCACCACTAGCCTTTATCGCTATCTGCCGCAATTCCTTTCCCTTCTAGAGGCACTTGTACGCGCACAGTCAAGCGCTCCACTGGCAGCAGGACAACATTCGCATGTTTGGCAAGTGGCTGCCCGCCCTACGCTAAGAAGCTATTTACGGCGATCCTGAATGCAGCTACCTCTACGCGTCCTCCGTGCTGCTGAAGACACTGCCTTGGACACCACCCCACCCTTAGCCCAGTTGCGCCAACGCCTCGAAGCCGCAACGGGCTTCCTACTTCGCCATCGGCAATCGCTACCCCTCTGGCACTCACGCGATCGGTTGGCACGCCGACAAAGAGAAAAGCATGGGCGCACAACCCGCGATCGCCTCCCTCTCACTGGGGAGTGTCCGTAAGTTCTCCCTCAAACCTCGTAAAGGGCAATGAGGGCACACTGGAACATTTCTACCTGGAACATGGTTCGCTGCTGCTCATGCTCCCCGGCTGTCAAACCACCCACAGCCATCAACTACCCAGAACCAAGCAAAAGGTGGGGAAACGCCTTGACTGGACGTTCAGACCCCATAGCAATCGTGCCACAACAACAGCAAAAGAAGCGGGGGAAGGGTTAACCAGCAGCAGTTGGCACACCGCCCTCTAACCATGCAGGGAGAAAGCTGCCGGACACGATCTCACTCTTGGTGGAGCGGGGTAATTGTTTGAGTTTGTACTCGACTTGCAGCGCTTTCCGTTTGGTACTGAAGCCCCAAGTACGTAAGAGGACAACCGGACGATGAGCACGGGTATAACGTGCGCCCTTCCCAGCGCTGTGGGCAGCCAGTCGGTTCGCTACGTCAACGGTGTAACCCGTGTACAACGCATCGTTCGCACACCGTAGGATGTAAACGTAGTGCAAGAGCAGGGGAGGGGGAAAGGACATCAGCTCAATTTTGTACTGGAGACAATTGTACACTCTCTAGCGATCACACTAGCGTCGCTGCTGGGCACGCGCTGGCGCGAGCGGCACAGGCGGTAGGCTCCTCCTGGTAGGACGACTCACCCAGCGACCCACAGCCACCATCAGAAAACCGACCGCCAGCAACCCGCTGTTGGCGCAGACCGCCGCATAGCCGAACTTGGACACGTTCAAAAACGGATACGGGTAAACCCTGTCAGCGCATCCCACACCACAAACGCTAGGGGAAACGCTAACCACCGCACGGCATCACGCCACGGCAAACCGCTTTTTGGGGTTCATACTCCATTTGCTGCTAGCGCAGCCTTCATGCCATACGTGAACCAAGGCAAAGCGTCAGCAACAGCAAAATACGCGCATAGATTTATATGTAAACTATGCGCGTATTTTGTATATACTTATAACAACCTGAACCACTGCAACCACCGTGAGTACCGCTACCCGCTTTGATTTAACCAGAGACAAAATCATCGAGCGCTATCATCAGCGGCTTGCCAGCGCCGATCGCACTCGCATGACGCGAGAGGAGCGCGAGCTGTTGACGTTGCTGCTGCGGGATCAGTTGGTCAGCCTCAATCAACGGGGTGAGGATACCTACGAGCGCCTCCAAGCACTCTGTGAGGCTGAGAAAGCCTTATTGCTAGAGGGCTATCCCGCAGGGAGTGTGAATAGTGTTTATCTCCCGGCTTATACCAGACTGCTGAAAGCAGCGATCCAGACCGGACAAATCAGGCTCACGGAGCAGAACAGCTTTAACAAGCCGTGGGCAAAACGCGATGGTAGTGAGACGGGTAGCACCCAAACCTACTACCCCTTAACGCTGTTGACCTTTGACAAGGAGACACAAAACGAGTTGCGGGGACTCACTGCCCAAAAGAACAACACACGGCAGGACAGTCTGGTGACGGTCGAGCTTGACCCCTACCTGGAGCAATGTGAGGCGCTGCTAGAGTCTAACGAACCGGAAACACTCGCCATTGCGCTGGCGGCACTCACAGGCAGACGGCATACCGAAGTGGTGAGTAAGGGGTCTTTTACTGCCACCGAACACCCCTATAAATTGCGGTTTGAGGGGCAACAGAAGGATGTGACCCCCCCGTTCGACATTCTGACGCTAGTGCCAGTCAAACTCTTACTGCCTCACCTGGAGCGGTTTCGCGCGCTGCCAGCAGTGCGGGCGTTGCATGGCAAGGGGCATGATGACCCGTCGATTACAGCCTTTAACACGCGGGTTAATACGCGGGTCAAGAAACACTTTGCTGACCTGGTGCCTGTGCTGGAGGGTTTCAAAACGGTGAGCGTCCATCGGCTACGGGCACTCTATGGCGCGATCGCCATTCACTTCTTTTGCCCGGAACATAAAAATGAACATCGCTTTTTACAGCACTATCTGGGGCATCTGTTGGACGAGCAAGGGCAGAGCTTGCCCAATGCGGCGGCAACGCAACATTATTTTCACTACAACTTGTCGCGGCAGGGGACGTTGCTCAAAGCTAGAGGCGTGAAGGTCCCGGCAGCAGGCATGATCCAAACTCCAGAGCTAGAAGCACAAGTGGCAACCAGCAGCACCATAGGAGTAGAGTCACCCGCAATGGCAACGAAAGCAGACCGGACCGCTCCAGCCTCAACACCGACGACAGAGAGACAGACAGACAGCGATCGCACGGAGCCGCCCAGTCTGAGTACGCTCCAGATTATGACTGACCAGGCACACACGCTCTCCTGGCTGACCAGTCAGATCGAAAGACTCCAACAGCAATTAGACGTGGCAGGAAACGGAGCAGCAGCAGGCGAGTGGCAGGCAACGATCGCTCAACTGCAAGCGGAGAATGCCGTACTCAGAGACGCTGTAGCCGCCAGTGCCAAGCCGGAGGACGTGAGCCAGCTTCAAGCAACAATCGAGCAACTGCAAGCCGAAAATGCGGCACTCAGGGCACGGAACACCGACTTGGAGCAGGCTCATGCCAAGCTGGAGGCCTTCAAGCGCTTATTGACCAATGGGGACAGCCCGCAAGCAGCAACACCCGCACCGACCTTAGTGGAAAATGTCCCCAGACCAGAGCCGATCGCACGGCAAGCAACCGACTCCACAGCGAACATAGCACCAGCGGAGACGATTTATCAGGCAGTCAAGGCATGGAACCAGCAACACCCAGAAGCGACCTTTGCCATCACCCAGTCTTTGCTAGAACGGGATTTTCGGGTGCCTCGGCGCTGCGTGATGGACTTCCTCTCGCAGTATCAGGCGGCACTGGATACCTATCACAGCGAGATCGGGGCGACTAATACCCGCAGCCATAATCGTCAACTCGGAAGAGATGTAGAAACGTTGAAGGCGTTCGTGAAACTGCAAACAGAGCCCTAGTGGTTTGTCAGTTTTGATTTTGTGCGTAGACTGCCTTTGAAAGCATCTCTAGCAAACGCTTACAAAATTTGACTACACACAATTTTAAGCTTGACAGTCCACTAGTGCCGTTTAACACGCTTTTTGTCCGGCTTAACACACCAAATGTCACCTCAGAAAAGAGCTGAAAACTTTATACAGCAGCTTTTTCAAGCTGATCGCTCAAATTCTGAGCTTTAACGTACTAAGTGTCCAAACTCCACAAAGCCGTCGCTCAACACCCGATGCAGACATTTAATGTGTTAATTCCGTCTAACAATTAGGGAGAGTCTTGGTCTCTATAGCACTGGGCAGAAACGGCAAACCCTCATCTTCATTGCTTTATACACTTTTTCCTTTGGAATGGGCGGACACTTAATCTGTTAACGACGTCAAATAGCGTGTTAAACGACACACGCTATGGCAATACGTAACACTCTCAACACAACTACCTTGTAGTCTCCAAAGCTGCTAGAACAAAAGTCACCACGTCAATCATTTCGCAGAGACTCCAAAATTACTGCCCCCGCCATGATGCAAAAAGTGAGTGCAACTAAAGGGACAAGACATTGCGATAACAGACTGCCTAGCACAGCTACAACGGATGACGCTTGCAGGGTGACTGAGAGCACAGAAGCTATAGCAAAACCAATTAGAAATAAAAACAACCATTTGAGCGCAGTGAATGCCAGTTGGATTAACGGGCTATAGCCGTTCGAGTAATCGCGACTAGCACGAGGCATGTCCTTCACACTAAAAAGGGAGGCTGGTGTCGGATTTGCTTGCTCTGGTTTGGGCTGTGCTTGGGTTGAGGAGGCTATAGGTCGCTCGTGCATCATAAATCTCCTAAATTTCTAGATTTTGAACTTGAGGCTCCACACACATAGAGGGACAGACAACTGTTCAAACCTGTACACACTAGCAGTCCAACTTCAATCGCTACGACTGGCTTTAAAAATCCAGCCTTTACCTGCCATAATCCTTTAAGGAAATGTCTTAAGGTTCACTATTCTTCTATGACAGGAGTGTAACGCAGTCTCAATATTCGTACAATATGTACAAATATATTGTACGAATATATGTACGCAAAATATTTTGAATGTACACTGAACGGGTAAGCGTACATTCTGAATTAGAGAAGCCTCATACGATGGCACAAAACAAACATGCCACTAGCGAAGGTCATTCCTTGCCTTCCAAAACTGACACTGATGGGCAGAAAATAAGCAATCAACGCCGCAGCACCGAGGATCAGGAGCGAGATAAAGCGGTGTACAGCTATTTATTAAGATCGCTCACTGATCTAGGCTTGGACGAAGCCAAAAGTAATCCAAAACCCAACGAGAGCAGCATAGCCAGTCAATGGGGACAGAAAGACAATCGGATTTTTGTCCGCCGCGTGCTGCGCTCAGCCCTGCCTGAGTACTATCCAGATGAAAATTCTTCTGATCAGCCAGTTCCGGGTCTCAGTCTAGGAAAGTTAGTCGAAATCCTGGCAGGAATTCAAGAATACTGGATCAAAAAAGATTCAGATGTACATAAAGTACAAGTTCCAAGAATTCTGACAAGAGCAGACAAGCTCAAAGCATTTTGTAAGTTCTCGCAGCTATCGCTTGAAGAGAGAGCACGGTTAAGATTGCCAGTACGATCCGGCAACATGCTGATGCAACAGCTGCTTGAAAGCGTGACTGACCCCATTAAAGGACTAAGCAACGACGATATAATCCGTTTCTACAGAGTGGCCCTCGATCTCTATCAGTCGTTTCGGAGCGCCGAATATAAAAAGGGAGACTCCCTTGAGAGAAACTCACTCAGAGGTCTAATCTCTGCGGACGTCAAGAATCTGGTTGATGAGCATTTTCACGGGCGGCTAGTACAAGAGCCCAAAGCGGGGATTATTGAAGAATTAGTTAGCAAAGTTGAACGAGAAATTAGTCGGGTTGCTTTTCAGTGCGGTCTAAGTCAGGTTGAGTCGCTTTTACGAGATGAACTTGATCCAGATAATCCTCAAATTGCTGCCAACCATCTGTCAAGATCTTTTGTTGAACATCTTACTCACTCCGTGGTTGAAAATGAGATTTTAACAGATGAATTTCCAGTTTACCTTAAACATTTTACAGTTGAAAAAATTAAGCCATTACCGCTTTATGTAAAAACAAATGAGCGAAAATTTGGTCTTCTAAATGCTTTTCTTCTAGGTCAAGATAAAGATACAGAAGATATTAATGGACTGGAAAGACAGTTTGCTTATAAAGTAACGCTTCATTTCTATATCAAACTACCAGAAAGCTATGAGCCAAGATTTCCAGATCTCTTTCCAGTTAGTGAAAATTCCTCCTCAGAAAAAAGGTTTGACTTCTTTGAAGAGATCACAGGTATAGGAAGCCTCATCTCACACATTACCGCTGCAATCAATTCAGTCTTGCTATGGGATATTCCAGTTTTGCGAGAACAGAGATACTTACCCATTGCTCATGAAACTTTACGAATCAACGAAGTCATTGGTCAAAGTGGATATAGCCCCGTTTGGTCTCATATGCTAGTTAAACTATGTAGAGAAGATGATATTGATTTGGCAATTCGTGAGAATAAAAACCACGATGAAGTAACAAGAGACTATGAGCTGGCTTATGGCGAGTTTTGTGGGTTTGATTTGATAGAGGTAACCGCTCAAGCTTCATTAAATGCAAGACTGCGAGCCATTAAACAAGAAGGGATCGATGCGAAAACCTACTTAACTCAACTCTGCCAACGTGTGGAGGAAGTTCAGGCGCTCAGGCAAGCTCAGAAACTCTTAGACCTGTATCCCTTTTCTCTTAAAGCAATGGAGGCCTATTTAGACCAAACTATTTTTTCTGGCGATAAATATCGAACCCGAAGTGAGCAATTTCATTTTTCTGAAGCTCTCCCAGTTCGTCCTTGGAGCTTAGTAGCTTATGAAGCTCATTTAGAAATTGCAAAAGCCTATTTTATGGAAGGGCTTTATCGAATTGGTAAAAAATATTTAGATGTACTTAAACCTCATGTAGAACAAAAATTTTTGAATAATTTACTCCTTGCCAAGTATGAACTCTGTCAATTCAGGTTCTACTACATGGCAGACTTAAATGACTCCGAGTATTACTCAAATCTTGATCGCTATACAGCAGTTCAAAAAGCTTCCAGCGCCCTAGATAATGCTGAAAGCTATCTTAAAGAACGTTTAAGAAGGTTTTATAAACTTCACGAATTTTCCCAAAGCAATTTTCATCCTTTCTTTCATATTCTCTCTGAGATCAATAAAAACCGCGCCAAACTTCACATTTTTGCATCTCTTTATCATCGCTCTGGAGATCGGTGGGATACTTTATTACAGCCCATTCGACTTTTAGAAAAAGCACGCATTTATGCAGCGCAAGATGGTGATTCTACCGGCTATAGTTACTGGTCCTGCTACCAAAGCTGGTGCTATTTAATGCTGGCTTACTTAGGGGACAATGTTAGTCAAGTTGATCCTCCGATTAGTTTAAATGAGTGTATTGGTTGGGCAAAAAAGCTAGTTGATCATGCGCTAGTCTGCTACTCTTCATTTGGACAGAAATGTTATCAGGGGATTAAGGATAATGGTGGTAAAATCACTCCTGTTGTACGGCAAGAGAATGCCAACAAAAAGTTCTACGAAACTTACGGTAACCTACAAATTCAAGTTGTGCCGCTGATCGAAGAACTTAAAGATAGCAAACGTAACGATGATTTGCGTCAAGAATATGACCCTTATCGTCGAGTCCTTAGAATAGATATGTCTATTCTGAAGCAGTTCAGGCAGACACAGGTTGAGCCGAAACACCAAATCTATTTGTTCGGAACTCATTCTACAATACTGCATTTTGCTACAGGTATGCTGGAGTTATGTGAGGAGCAACAGGATCAAACATTGCTTTGTGAGCGTATTCAAAAAGCTTTAAGGATGTTTACTTACTGCTGGGCAACAGCCCAAAGCTGCGATGTGACTCAAAGCGATAGTGATGCTCATTTCATTGATCGAAACTTTGGAGGCATCAATGGCGATCACTATGGAGATTCCTTAGTTCAAGGTCTGTATCCTCACCGCATTACTCAATTTGCTGATCTAGGCAAAGTATTTGTAGCAGTATGTAAAACGATTGTGCTGCTAGATCAACCCAAGCAAACATCACAAAACTGGCAAGATATCCACACACTCTTAGATGCGCTGCATGTAGGCCCGCACTGCTCATTAGCAAAAAGCCTGTACCAAGAGCGCTATAACGGGCATCTGTCTAATCAATTTGAGAATATACGAAAATACTTTGCCCAATTACAAAGAATGCCGCCTAACAATGGCACTATGATTGACAACCGCAATCAAATTGTCAGGGCTATGTTCAGAATTATACTAGGCGAGAGTGAGTAGATGCTAAAAGAAAGATTGACTAGAAGCAGCCAATATTGAAATACCTGTTAGAGCGACAGGCTGACCTCTTCTGTCATTTTGATCAAACCTTGGCGATACTCAATCAGAACCTTGGTATTACTGTCAATACTTTTCTCTTGGAGTAGGTCGTAAACTTTGAGCGCTTCAGTAATAACCTCTTGGCGCTCTTGTTCTGTAATTTCTTGATCTGGATTTACGCTGTTCTTCTTACGCCTATTGCTAACAATACGGTCAACAGCCTCAAACCAGTCAGGTGGAAAGATGGGATTGTCCATGGTCTTCAATGATACAAATCTGGATTACCGCTAATACTGAAACAATAGAATTTTGTGGAGAGCTTACAGCCTGTAACGTAGCCTCAGGCACATCGCTTCTCTAAATTCGTGTCGAAAAGGCTTTTTTGCCGAAGGCTGATGATAGACACAGTACTTAACCATACGCTGTTTTACCTTAACTTTTGCCTCGACTTCCGGAGAGATCATTAATAGATTACAAGCTGCTTATGAAAGTGAAGTACTAGTAAAGCTGACATGTTTGTTTCTCATAACTTATAGTGAGCGTGCTGCACAAGTCGCTGTGATTACTTTCTGATATGTGTTGAATTAGTGTAGAGCGGCGAATTGTTTGACCACAGCGACAAATTAGAAGTCAAGTTTTTCATGCCTGCAAGCTTTACTGGAAGGACATCTAATTTTTAGGGTTTCTGACATGAACTTGTAGAAATTGTTTGAACAGGCAATGTAGAAGGATTTAAATTGATGACAAATAATCTGCCGTTTTAGTCAAATAATTCGTCGCTCTACAGCACTGGATGCCTATCACAACGAGATCGGGGCTACCAATACTCGCAGCCATCATCGCCAACTCGGTCGCGATGTGGAAGCGCTGAAAACCTTTGTAAACTCTCACTCAGTCGATAGCTGACCAAAACGGGAACACATTACTAAAGCAGGGAGCGCCGATCAGCGGATAGAGGCGGCGAGGCGAGCGGTCATGGAGTGGAATCGTCAGCAGGATGCGGACAGTGAAAAGTTCGCGATTACTCAGAGCTTGCTGCAAAAAACAACCGGATCGAATATGCCTGCGGTCAAAAGGGTGATGGAGGCGTTTAACAATGAGATCGATGAACCTAACTCGAAGTAAGCCCTTGACCCAATCGTCACAACGATGGCAAGGAGCTAGGGGAAATTAAAACATGGGTGCAACGCGGACTGTAAAGAAGGCGCTGACATGGCACTCTGGCATCAGAACAAAGACAGCAGGTTGGCGCTTTTTTTACACCAGCTTTGCAAGTTTAAGCAACGCCAACCATGAGCCTGCCATGCAAAGGGATTTACTTGGTGAGATCTTGATCTGCTGCTGAATCGCTTAATGGTTGATCGCGTAATTTTTTTGCGGTTGGTAAGTACACTTTTGGTAGCGGTGTTGTAGCGTGATCACTCATTGCTCTCGCCTGCTGCTTGCTTGCGCCTGAAGAAGGCAGCGGCAGCATAGCTTGAGAACGGTGGGGCAAGGTTTGCGAGGCTCGTTTAGCAAAGTGCGCGGCGGCATCATCAAAGTCCTGCTCAGAGAAGTCCTGCTCAGAGATGACATCAAAATCCTGATGAGTGCTTTGCTCCAGCGCAGTGGCTGGAGCAGTGGGCGTGGTGGGATCTGTCGCCGGATCAAGCTTCAGATATTTCCGCAACGTCACCGCAGAGATATTGATGCCACACTTTTTCAGCGTGTCAACAAGATCTTTCTGACTGTACCCTTGCTCTAAAGCAGCAAAAAGTATGGAACGCTGGGCTTCAAGGAATTGCTGAAGCGTTTCACACTTCGGCTGCTTCGCCATTTCGCTCAAGAGTGGGAGCGCCTGCTTCTTTTGCTCTTCTGTGACGTATTGCTGACGTGTGGTCACTGGACAGCCCTCCCTGTGTGCATGGCGATGGTTCGAATTTATCTGCTTAGTGTGCCCTCTCGCAGGTAGAAGCGCTCAGACTGGATGCCCATTGCTTAGACTACCGTGAAGCCATTTGCGCCTTTGGGCACTCTGAGCTTGGAAAGACTGGGAAGACTGACGCAGTCAAAGGCCTCAACTTCTTCAATCTATTCCTTTGCTCAGAAGATTTTTGGCGAGTTGGAGGCTTATGCCTAAATTTGTAGAAAGCAACCAAACAAATACGGCTTTAAACAAGCTAGAAGATGCCGCCAGAGAGTTTTTAGCAGGGACGGAGCTCAAGCAACAGCGCACGATCGCCAAACGGTTTTATCTGACTGAGGCTGAAGACCTAGAGCTAGAAACGCTGCGGCAAGGGGTGAGCCTTTCGGCCTTTGTGAGAGCGAAAGTGTTTGGTGCTGGCATTCCGCGACCCCGCCCGATCGTGCCAACAATTAACCGAGAGGCTTGCATTGCTCTAGCGAACATCAGAGCCAATTGCAACCAAATGGCAAAGGCTGCGAATAGCGCGGCGCAAAGAAACACGGACTTACCGTTGACGCAAGCCTACCTGGATCAGTTGGCACGACTCGAAGCCTTGTTAGTGTCGATTAGCCTCCAATTGAGGCAGACAGACGCTGCCGATCAGGAGGAGGACTGAACATGATTGGCAAGGTTTTACAAAATAACAACTTCAAGGCAACGACGCGCTACGTGTTGGAGAAAGAGAAGGCAAGACTGCTCGGCGGTACCGTCGTGGGGTCTGACACAAAGACAATCGTGCACGAATTTTTGATGAGCCGGGATTTGAACCCAGCGATTGAGCGTCCCGTCTATCACCTGATCGACAGCTATAGCTATGACGATGCGGCAACGAAGGATCTAGATGATGCATTCCAGCTCGCACGAGCGATCGACCACTTTGCAGGGCTAGTGGTCTCGGCGCATGAGCCAGCACTGTTGAGACAAGCGGACAAAACACCCTTCCAACAGCAAGTGGCAGCGTTTATCGAAACCGAACTCTACGAGTATCAATGGTTCTGTGCCACGCATGAAGATACCAAGCATCGGCATACTCATCTTGTTGCGAGTCGGATCAATTTGCTCGATGGACGGTGTATCCCCACTTGGCAAGACAAGGAGCGCAGCCATCGGATTTGTCGAGAGCTTGAGAAAGCATACGGGCTTCAGCCGCTTCAGAGCTTTTACGAGCTGGAGCGACGATCACCCACACGAGGGCAATTGGAGGAGTGGGAGAAAACTGGGATACCGCCGGTGATGGTGCTGATGCAGGAGGCGATCGACCAGGAAGCGACGCCAGGGCGCTCACTGGATCAGGTCATGGCGGCACTCCAGGAGCAGCACGGGATTGAAACAAGCGTGGGGCTGTACAAGGGTAAGACTGGGGTTGTCTTTGAGCAAGCAGACAGTCAGGGTGAACCTGTACGGTTATCAGGTTCGCAGTTAGGGCGGGGCTATACCTATCCAGCCCTGGTACGGCGCTCAGACAAGTCGCTTGACCTGACACCGCCAGCAGTGGTAACACCACTGGAACAAACGTTAGAGCCTGGCCCGCTGGAGTGGGTGCAGCAGGAGCAGGCAGGGTACGCTCAACGACTGGCAACACAGCTTCAAGCGATCTGGGAGTGTGCGCGAGTGGGTAGACCGAAGCTTCAAACTGCCACGTTTGAGGATTACCAAATTCGGGTAGGGGAAGAAGGTCAACCGTCACTTTATCGTGGCGATCGCCTGGTGCTGGGGTCGGCAAACGGTCATGTTCAAGCGCACGGGTTGACGGAGCAGGCTTGCAGCATCGTGGAGCGCTGGCACACGCTCTCACAGCAACGGACACAGGAGCGGCAGCAGCAGCAGTTAGCACACCAACAGCAGCAGTTAGCACAGCGGCAACAGGAACGGCAGCAACAGTTGGCACGTCAGACGTGGGGCAAGGAGATGGCGCTGATGGCTGATCGCGTCTTGCGGGTACAGAAGCTAACGGAGCATGAAGGTAAAGACTATCGTTTCCGCAAAAACGGTGACACGCTGACGATCGAGGCGATGGCTGGCATGGGTGGCAGAGGGCTTTTAGTCACCTACCAGTACAGTAGCGACACGATCACCATGAGTGACCGCTGCACTGAAGCAGACCGAGACTATTTTCAGCAGCAAAAAGCCGCTTTGGAGGCAGCGGAGGCTTTGAAGCCGAAAGAAGGACTGGGGGGGCTGGGGCGTTAGCCTTTTTTAAGCTAATTTCTGCACTCGCCAAGCGGTGCCACCCTTCTTCCGTTTACCAGCGCGGACGAAGGCGAACCCAGCATCTTCAAAGCTGTCACCATATCCCGCGATCGTGTCGGGCTTCAACTTCAAGAGCGCGGCTAGTTCGACTGTAGAAAGCAAATACTTCGCGCTAGCAAACGCTGCAAGGACTCGAAAGTAGGCGAGTTTATCAGGCAGGGGGGTGACCGAGCCATCAATCGCTCCACGAAAGGAGCCAAAACGTCTGCACCAGCTTGCCAGAACTTTGGCAAAAGGCTCTCCAGAGGGAACTCCGCCCACTGATTTAAGGCTTGGGCACCAGGGATTGACGTGAGGAGTTTACTGGTTAACGATTTAGTCGGATGAATCGCTTCCGCTTCGTCGTCAGCTGCTTCAGCCTCAAGCTCAGCCGCCGTTTTGGGTCTATAAATCGACCTGGAGCTTCGGTGTCTTACCGCATCGGCAATAGACAGAGAGGCACCCTCTGCCTGCTGCTGCTTGAGCGTCGCCATCAGAGCCGCCATTAGCGCACTCGCTTAGGGGTAACCAGCCAAGGGTGGGTGCTGAAAATTTGTGATCCATTTCAGATCCATTTCAGCCTTCAGACCTAGAATGGACGATTTGAGCTAGAAAGGGACACAAAATGACAAAACCTGCAAAGAAATGATCAAACCTGCAAAGAAATGATCAAACCAGACCCCAAAGATTAGCGATCGCTAATCTTTTTGGACACAAAATGACAAAACCTGCAAAGAAATGACAAAAAAAGACAAAAATGAGTGTGCAGTGGCATTACCGAGCAATTAAGGCTCAACGATAAAAAGCCCTTAAAAAACCATTAAAATTACTGAGCAATTAAGGCTCAGTCATAAAAAACCATTAAAAATGCGGCTGCTTTTGACATCAAAATGCCAACAAAAAAGGCATTGCCTGAGCCATGCCTCTTGAAGTTTCTGACTAAAAACTGGTTGATCAAAAACTGAGTCTTTGTCTCCACCAGTGCTGCGGTTTAGCCTTTGGTGAAGGGGTCTGTCGCAAGCATGGTCACGTCGGAAGGCTAGTTTCCTCTGGACTCGATCTCAATGGCATCGACTGCTTTGTTGAAGTGGCGGTACTTTCTGCCGGAGATCAGCTTGTTGCCTGTACGCTGGTACTTTCGCTACGCCTGATCCGATCGGGACTTGGAGGCGATGATGCTAGAGCGCGGGGTACAAGTGGATCGCTCCACCATGAAGCGCTGGGTGTATCTATACGTTGCTCATTGCGTGTTGAAGCAGCGCGTTCTACAGGCTGCATAGAGATTCTCGTTGCTGAGTCCAAAAAGGCGATCGCACTCCTAGCGATCGCCTTTTTTGTGGGAAACGCGTAACAATTGCAGCAAAGCGCTAAGCACTGCCTACAATCGAATCTATAGCGTTTTAGAACCCATAACTCATATGAACAAACAAGAATTGGTAGACGCGATCGCCGCCAAAGCCTCAATCACGAAAAAGGATGCGGATGCTGTGTTGAGCGCAGCCGTCGACGCAATTATCGAAGCGGTCTCAACTGGCGACAAAGTAACCCTGGTCGGTTTCGGTACGTTTGAAGCACGCGATCGACAGGCACGGGAAGGACGCAATCCTGCGACAGGTAAACCGATTCAAATCCCAGCCACTAAAGTGCCTGCGTTCTCAGCCGGAAAGATGTTCAAAGAGTCCGTTGCACCAAAGGCAAAGATAGCAGCTTAGCTAGTTGCATTCATGCATTCAAACAATTTTGAATGCATGAATGCTTAAATGCAAGAATACTTGAATGCTATAAACCAAACTTTGCAATTGTCCGCTTCGCACGAGTAATGGCAGGCTTGAGTTCTTGCGCTCGTGTGCGTCGGGCATGGTGAATGCGCGCCTCAGCGATCGCATCCTCCAATAGCCCTGGTCGATCCTGTGCGACCTCCCAGAGACCCTGCAACAATGTCTCTGGTGTGACACCTGCCTTATCAGCCTCTCGCTGAATTTGTTGCTTATATTGCTGTTCAACGCGAAGCTGAAAGTTAACCACCGTAGGCAGCGACGCTAACTCTCGCTCTAGGGCTGTAATGCCGTAGTCTTGCTTGGCAGCTTTGGTCGTTCCAGGCTTCTCTTCAACGATGGGTGCAGGCATTGGCTCAGGCTCAATGGTTGGATTGCCTGTATTCGATTGTAGCGAGGCAGAAACCTCGTCAACCCGTTTCTCAACGGTTGGGCGGGCCCGATTCAAAAAGCGATCGGTGGCTGTCTGTCTAGTCATGCTGGTACAACCTCCGAAAGCGCGGTTTGAATGCCTGGAACGTAAGCGCTGAGACGCTGTAGCAACAGGTCAAAAGGCGCTTCTAATTCTTTTTTGCTGGCATCCAATTCAGACGGCAGCTTGCCCTGATTCAGCGCCCGCTGATAGACCACTGATTCTACAACCGAAGGCAGCAGCACGTCACCGATAAAGCCCTCCATCGCTTTGAGGCTAGTCGAGGCTTCACCCGTCAACTGCAAGCCCACTACACGCGCTCGGAAAGGTAAAACCCCAAGCAGCTTGCCATCAAAGGCATCACCGTCCCGGCATTCTTCCAGCAGCGCCCAGGTCTCGGTCAGTGAGCCGATGCCTTTTGCCACTGCCTCGGCTGGAATGATCACCACATCAGCCGCACCGATCGCCGTCAGATTGATGTGGTTCTTTTGCGGAGGCGAGTCGATCATAATCAGCCCAAAATCCTGCATGACAGGTTCCAGACGCTTTTTCAGGACTCGTGAGCAGTTCGCTGACGAGGCAAGATAATGCTGGGCATTGACCAGCGCCCGATCGGATGGCACGAGAAAGAGATTCTCGCGATCGGGCACGGGATAAATGGCATCCTCAATCGAGCATTTGCCCGTAATCACCTCCAGCAAGGTGGGTTCGTTCTCGATTTCCACACCCAAAAGGTCAGTGAGATTTCGTTGCGGATCGCCATCAATCAGTAGGGTTGGTATGCCCAGCTTGGCGACCTTTAGCCCCACCATATAAGCAGTAAGGGTTTTACCCTGCCCACCGCTCAGAGACAGCGATAGCGCGATCGTTGCTTGCTTGCCATGTTGCATCCTTGCATTCTTGAATGCAGGTAAGTTTATAACTCAGTTAGCTTACATCCAAGCTGCCTTGAATGCAAGAATGCAAGAATGTGAACAATAAGCAGTTTAGATTAGCAAGCCTGTAGCTTGCTAATCCTCACAAATGCACCCTCTGTCCTCGACTGGGGACAACTTGACCCAGCCAGAGGCAACTTCCCAAAGTGTAACGTATGAATGTTTGGATACTTGCATTCAAGCATTCAAGAATGCAACGTATGAATCAGGCACGCTTGTCTGTAGGCTGCGGGAATACCAGGGCAGCTTTATCCACACTGCCATGACACGCTACTCCTTCTACATTGCTGGTTTTACTTCAGAACCGTTTCAACCACCACCAGAACTCAAAGTGGCTGATGTCATTGTTGAAGCAAACAGACTGGCACGCTTGACGTTTATCCAGCTTGCTATTAGCCCCAAAGTTTATAGTTCGCTGGAGGAACTAAAACAAGTGCACTTTGGCAGCGGTAGCAAAGCTACGCTCCGTCCTCAGCCATAATGCCTCTACTAACACCCATCAATGTCTCGCCTACCTAGTGGGCTAACCTTGCCAATCCCGCCCAAAACGTAAAGTTAGCTGCAAGCACAGTTCATGGGTAATTAATTCTGTACACCTACTTATCTTAATGATATTGCGATCGCGGTTCAGTTATCCTCTGCCGTGGAGTCGCCGCCCTCACCTAGTTCAGGAAAGATAGCAGTCAGATCCTGATAGCCACTCAAGACCCGCACGATTTGAATGCCTCCCTTCACTAAGCGATAAAAGATGAAATAGCGATCGACTGGAAAGCTTCGCAGCGGTGGGATGAGGTCATGCCAGAGGCGACCCATTTCGGGGAATTGTGCCAGAATGCTGCATTTTTGCGTCACTTCATCCAGAAAGCGGAAGGCTGCTGGTGCGCTCTGCGCCGCAATGTAGTCCCTGATGGCTTTCAACTCTTTGCGGGCAGTGCGAGTAAAACGGTACTTGCTCATAGAGGCTCTAAGAGGCTTGCTTCAGCTCCTCGTAGAGTTCCTGCATGACTTCTTCTCCATCGCATAAGTCGCCCCGATCCGCTTCCTCAATGCCGATGGTGATTTCCTTCTGAAGCTCGGCTAACCGTGCCTGATAGACGCGATCGCGCTCTTCTAGCAGCCGTAAGCCCTCACGCACGACCTCACTCGCAGACAGATACCTGCCGCTGTCAACCTTCTCGCGCACGAACTGTTCGAGTTGTGGGGTTAGCGATACGTTCATAACGTGAACCAGCCAGTGAGGATGTCCCTTTATTGTGCCGCTGGTGTGGGGTAATGTCAAAGTTTGTTATTAGACTGAAAGTCTCCGCCTAAGATCCCAATTTTGGGTAGAGAGGCAGAAGGATGCGGCAGAACACCCAAAATTTAATGTTTAGGCAGCTTCTTTCTGCATCAGACGCTGCTCAGACTGAATCGCCAGCATCTTCCCGCCTCTTTTCAGCTTCCCGACGCAAATAAGCGGATGTACTATTGGAGACACATTACATCTAGAGAACCCATTTTGACTTCTTTTGCCGTGGTGCTTAGCTGTGAAGGCAGCCGTTAACCAGTCTCTCAATGGCAAAGCCTGTGCCGTAGAGTCATTTTCTACTAGATAGGGGCAAAGCGGGCTAGCTGTAAAGCTTGTGGCTAAAGGAGGCGAGCGCCAATGGCTTCTGTGAAGAGCTAATCCTTACCGTTTTTTGGGTGCCGGACTGGCAGAGCCAGGAAGGACGACTGACGAAACGGTTGGTTGCCTTGATCAAGCGTCCCTGTGGTCTGTTGACGACGCTCAGAGCCTCTAACTGCCAAACTTTTACAGTGTTGTCAGCACTTAACGCCGCTCGCTCGTCAGTCGTCAGTCGTCAGCGCATCGTCACTCAAAGTGTCTTTCGTCAGGGCTTTGCGGATAGTGGCGCGATCGCCATTTGGTCGCGTCATCATCAAATTCACCCAAGCCAGCCAGGTTAAGCTCAGTCAGGAATTGTAGGAACGTCTCAGCATTAAAGCCATGCCGCTCACCCCAATAGCGACGGTAATGACGCACTCCCTGAAAGACATCCAGCCACTCCTTACCCTCCAGGTACGCGAGAAACTCGACCGCTTCAGGACTCAGCGCCTCAAAGTCTGGGGCATTAGTACTCAGGTGTTCTGGAGCGATCGCAGGCAGGTTGTAGAGGCTTTCCAATTGCTCTAGCATACGATCGGCTCCACTCCCCGCTGCCGACTCACCCGCTACCGACTCTTCCTCAGCATCACTTAAACCCCTTGCCGTCTCGATCGCCGCGTTAAAGCCTTCCTGTGCCTTTTGACCTTCTTGATCCAACGCCACGGCACACTCACCCACCCCAGGCATCTTTGCCATGTAGGGTTTTTCATTGGCAAGAGCAAACATGGCGTAGTACTTAAACTGTGGCTCATCGGGGAACTGTTCGCGGAGGGCGCGACGTTGTTGAAACTCCTGCTCCATAGCGGTTTTCTCAGTGCCTTACACCGATAGCCAATGCCCACGCTGATGGCTCCCCCGACGAACAAGATGCCGAGGTTCTCCAGATCGACAATGTTCATCTTGAGGACGTTTGCCATGAGGTTTTGTCCGGCAATCAGGCTCAAGAGTCCCAATTCTGCCCCCATCCGCCAGATCCGTAGCAGGTAAATGCTGACGGCAAAGCGTTTGGGCATTTCATGCGCGTCGAGAAACTCGATGTCTTTGGGGTCGAGCGGGTTGTTAAAGCGTGAAATGACCTCGTTGATTTCATCTAACAAATAAATCCGTTTATCGGCATCAAACAGCCGTAGAGGACGGTTCTGACGATAATCCTCAGCCCGCAGGTCAATCCGCTTCTGCACTTCATCCGAGGCATCCCGGAGCATGAGCAAACACTCCTCGGCACCCAGGTAACTAGGTTTCAGTGCCCGGATTTCGACCGAGAGCTTGGCATCCCCGACAATGAGCTTGGCATTGCCGCCCAGAAGCTGCTGCTGGACGGCAATGATGTTATTCATCGCCACTGTTTTACCGACTCGTGTACCGCCAAACAACCCAATATGCGATGCCCGTTGGATAAACGTCTGAAAGTGCTCTGGTGACGGTTCTTTGAGGAGTAAGGCAGGGTTGGCTTTCTCCAGCTTTTCCTGCTCCACCCAATCAATGCCGGAGACATCAAAGGTGAGCTTGATACCCGCAAAGGGGACGCTGATGGGTTCCACACTTGGATCACTATTGTAACCAGGCACTGCCGCTCTCAAAGGCTTCAAAAGGTCACGCTCGATGAGCTTGTACGCTTCTGACAAATTACGGACAAAATGGATCTTCGTGGCTTTGTTGCTCCCGTTGGTTGGGGCTGGCTCGATCGGTAGGATCGCAAAGCTCAGTTCAAAACGGCTCTTGGTGAGCGGTTTGACCACAGGTTGTTTCACAATCACGCCGTACTCGTACAACGTGCGGATGGCATCCCGCGCCAGGAGTTCATAGGGTGAGCCACCCGCAGGCAAGTCGGGCTTTTTGAGCTTATGCGCTTCACTGAGCGCCTCGCCCACCAGTTCGGTGTAGAAGGTCTTTTGCTCGGTCATTTCGGCTTCGATCGCTGCCAGCAGCTTTTCATGCCGCGTTTCGAGTGCAGCGTGTTTCGCGTCGTAGTGTGCCTGTGCTTCCTGGATCTGAGCGTTTAGAGCCGCTGCAAACGACTCCTCTTTTTCCGTAAGAGAGAGTCAGCAAGGCTAGGCAGACAGTGGCGGTGGGGCTGCGTCTACCAGTCCTGACTTTTTTGCTAAGACATCTTCCATCTCAGCCATGACGGAGTGAGCCGTCCCATACTTTGCCTGAAAGAGCGTGAGTCCTAACTTTTGCCCTTCCTGCTGCATCTGGTTGATGAGAGCAGCGCTCAGTGCGTCGGTATTGCTTTGCGTGATGTCCAGAGCGGTGGCAGTCTGCTGCTTGGCGGTACTGACAAACGCTGCGGTGCTGACAAACTGCCGCAGCTTCAGTGCCGGTGGGGTAAAGCGCTCGGTTTCTCCCGGTTGCGGTTGGTAGGGCACCATCCCAGTGGCAGGCTCAGACTGGACGTTGGCAGCGTTTTCGTGCGCTTGAGCTAGCTGTGAGGACTGAAGCGCCGCTACCAATGCCGCGTTCTGTTCCCAGATTTGGGCTTTCCAGGCTTTGAACGGCAGCCCGGACGTGCGATAGTTGCCCATCAAACTCGCCGCTATTGGGGTGTAGCGCTCATCAGGCAGCTTCAGATCGGCATCAGCAACCCAGGGGCAAGCCTCTTTGACCTTTTGAAACCATTCCTGCACCGATTTACGAGACACGCCGTAATACTCGGCGATCGACTTGGTAAATTGCGGCTCGGTCGGTTGCCAGAGGGGTCGCTGCGAAGTGGTACTACCTTCGCAGGGGGTGGGTGCGAACTCGATCAGCGGTGCAGGGAGGGGTGGCAGCGCGAGTGCTTCAGGGGTGGCAAGCGCTTCGGGAGGGGCAGCAAAATTCGATGCTGCTTGGGTTTTCAACATACTTCGTCGTCTCCTAAAGGGCATTCGTAGGACGTGGCGGGTGGCGGCTCCCGGTTCCTACGAATCAAATTAGCACATTTACCATGACTACCACGAGAAACATATTTCTCATGTAACCCATGCAAAACATCAACTTCACGCTATAATTTCCCGTGGGGTCGATGGCAATGGCGGTAAACTTGCTGTTATGGCAGAGCGATCCGACAAAGACCGAACCACCCTTAACCTCACGCCTGTAAGAGGGCGCATTGAGCAGCTACGCCCTGATAGTGCGTGGAAGGCTCTCTCGCTTTCTAAAAAGGTGCTATTGCTGCTTGAAGAATATTTAGATTTACTTGAGCAGAACGACCGTCGAGCAAAAGCTTCACACGTCCCTATTTCAACTGATCCACCCAAGACACTTGAGCAGCTCATCCTCCGAAACTGGGAAGTGCTGGCAGAAACTTCGGGTATTCCTCTGGAACGCTTAAAACTGTTGCGAGACGGCAAGAGCAATCTTTCTGAGACTGAAAGGCTGCGAGTTGCAATCGCGTTAAGCTTGCCTGAGTCTTTTGTGTCTACCTTGCCGTTGAAGGATGAAGACAACCAGCCCAAGGAAGTTGATTGATTCTTGGAGTGATGCAGTCACAATAGGGGTATCACGTCCTCCAGACTGACAACGATTGGAGCCAGTAGCCGCATAGGAGCGATCGCCATGACAGGAAAAATACTAGAGAAAGCAAAAGCTGCCGATCAAGTTTTCAGGCAATGCGATCGCACCTGGGCACAGTTCAAGCATCTCCAGAAAGGCTTGGAAGGCTCCCCTGGTGTACGCTTAGCGTTCTACAACGGAGTGGTTGAGATCTTCATGCCAGGACAGGCTCATGAGATTTTTAAGAAAATTATTGGTTTCCTGCTAGAACTGTTTTTCTTTGAGACGGGTATCAACGTGGTGCCCACAGGTTCGGTCACGCAGGAGCAAGAAGGGGAAGCCTCGGCTCAAGCTGATGAATCCTACTGTTTTGGCGCGGCGAAACCGATTCCCGACTTGTCGATCGAGGTGATTTTTACAAGTGGCTCTGTGGCAAAGCTCAAGCGCTATCAGGCTTTGGGAGTGCCTGAAGTTTGGTTTTGGCAGGATGGCTTATTTACTTTGCACCGACTAGAAGACAGCGGCTACGTCCAAGTTGAGCGCAGCCAGATGCCTGAGTTAGCCGCCTTAGACCTCGCGTTACTCACGCGTTGCGTTTTGATGGGCGAAACCAATTGGCTTGGCGCGGTGACAGCGTTCCGCCAAGGGATCAGCAAGGCAGGCGGGGAAGCAACAGAGCTTTGAGGAGAAACGGCGATGACGACCAGCGGCAAACTTGAACTCACGATCAAAATTAGCGAGTTACCCCACGCCACTACGGTGGAACACAACTGAAAAGCCTTTGAGGTGGACTGCGAGCGGGCGATCGTTTCAGTCGCCGTCAAGCCCAAAGTTTGGAAGAAACTAGAGGACGCTCAAGTCAACTTCCCGCTCTGGGTCGCTGCCATCACAGGCAAAATGGGGGGAGCCACCGAGCAGGGCTTTGTGCTGGACGAAGCCAACGTACAAGTGTTTGAGAAGAAGCCCAAAGAACCAGCCGTTAGAGGCTAGGAGCGCGATCACCATGACACAGGCAGTCAGAAAACTCAGTTTTGAAGAGTACGCCAGTCTGGACACTGAAGCTTGGATGCGGCTCGGTCTGCCAGAAGGACGATGTGAGTACGATGATGGGGAGTTAATTGAATTGCCGTCCGAATCAGAACTCAATGACTTAATCGCCCACTTTATCTATCTCATGCTGGTCAGAAGTGGACTCCACTACCCCCTTGCCAGAATTGGACGGTGTGAGCTTGAAGTCACTGGTAAGCCCCGCACTCGCTACCCTGACTTGGTGGTGCTACAAGATGAGCATCTGCGCCTGAGAGAAAAGCGTCTGCTGATCACGCAGGCAATGGCTCCCCCCCAGCTAGTGGTAGAGATCGTTAGCCCTGGCAGTCGGAATCATAAACGGGACTACGAAGCCAAACGAGCACAGTACCAAGCGCGAGGTATCCCAGAATTCTGGCTGATCGATCCAGAGAAACAGGCAGTCACAGTGCTGTTTCTGAACAATGGCTCCTATGCCGAAGTCGGCGTGTTCCAAGCGAGTGCCCTGCTACAATCGCCCACGTTTCCAAAGCTCAATCTGACAGTGCACCAGATCCTCACGGCTGGAGAGGAAAGCTAGCAATGTTTGTGTGGCTAAACAGCTTGTTGTGGTAAAAAGTTAGACCATCTCTCCTTGGAGAGCAAGCGCCGATGCCGGAAAATGAACGACCTGAACAAGTTTCAGTTGACTGTATCGCCCTCACTAAAAAAGGCGGCAAAGAGCGCGATCTGCGGTTAGATCAGGTAGGCTCTCTGTGTAAAGCGCCTGTACTAGCGCTTTACACAGAGTAAGACCACAAGTTTCCACTTTTGTAAAACCAGGAGGACGGAGCCACGCCGAAAGCAATTAATTAAAAACCCCACCTGACGGCAAATCAGAAGGGGCTTTTAGAGCTATTTAATTTTGAATAGGTTGCGGATCTAACTTTTGAGCTGTCGAAGGCAATTTTGTTAGAGACCGACCGGGGAAACCAGTTACAAGGCGTTTGCCATGTAGCACGGCTTTTCATGTCTTATTTTAGGGGCAAGTTGGCAAAAGATGCAACTTTTTGCGGCTTTGACCCCTAGCTGCTGCATGGCTTTCTCCTGCCAAACCGACACATAGCAAGGGTGTGAGCCATGTCTAAAGATTCTCAAAACGGTGGCAGCCACTTTTGGCAGCCGCTGCCGATCGCTCCACGGTTGTGCCAGCCAACGCGATCGCGGCTCGTAGTCCCCCGCTCTCAGCTTGACGCTGGTACGATCGCCCCCGCACGATTTAACCCTGCCACTGTAAAAATTTGCAGTGCTGCCCTGACCCTGGTGCGATCGCACTCCTGTTTGGTGCTTGCCACATTAGTCCTGCACGTCAATCGCGACGCTCAAGTGGGTGGAGTCAACCCGCTGGGCGGTGTGGTATGAGGGCACCGTCTCAACCCTTGGGGTTTGCCAACACACCGATCACGCCACGAGCGCTCCGCAGCGAGGCACGATCGCTCCTTACTGCTACGCCGATCACGCCACTTACCTTTGCTACCTTCAGCCAGACGATCGCGTCTGAGTTTATTCGTGGCAGCGCGATCGCTCCCGCCCTCTTTGAGTCCGCAATCGCCCTGGTCAGCGACACCGAAACCTTTGACGGTGGGGACGTTGCCTACCCCATTCACGAAGCCCTGAGCTGGCACCTCACCCGTTTCGGTTATCAGGCAAGAGAGACGCTGTACGGGGCACTGCTCCAGAATGAGGATGGCTCTACCTGGCAAGCCAAACTCAGCACCCCACGCACGGATGCCAAAGGGAAGGCACAGAAATACGAAACGCCCGTCGGCAATGGTGCCAGAGCCTACTTACCGCTCGTCCCTGCCAGCATCCGACAGCCGATCGCCGATCGCTATAAGATCCCTGTCCCCCTAGACGGCTCTTTCTGGGACTGGTTGGAGCAACACCCTGAAGTGTAATTTGTTTGTATCGAGCCAACCGATGAGAGGTCGGCAACGCTGCAACATATTGTTCTTCAAATAATGGATAGATGGAAAGAGACGGCTCGCGAATGGGGAGATACACAAATCCGACATCAATTCGATGAGTCCGTAGTGCCTCAACATGCGCTTCTGTTCCACTGCTGGTGAGTATTAGTTTGACTTGTGGATACTCATCTTGGTAGTGCTTGACGGGCTTAGGTGCGAGGCTAAACAGGGTTGCTTCCGTGAAGCCGACTCTGACTTGCCCAATTTGTCCCTCTGCCACTTGTTTAGTAATCTGGATGCCTTCCTCTATCTCGCGGAGGATTTTGTGAGCAGTTTCAAGAAATGTTTGTCCCGCGATCGTTAGTTTCACCCAGTGTTTCGTGCGCTCAAACAGTTGAATGCCCAAGCTATCCTCTAACGCTTGAATCAGTTTGCTTAGAGCAGGCTGGCTGAGATGTAAGGCTTCCGCTGCTCGACCAAAGTGGAGCACTTCTGCGACTGTGATGAAAGACTTGAGTTGACGAAACTCCATCGGAGTGACCTGGTAATAATTATCTGTTATTACGCCATATCAAACTGGAAATATCAATCCTCTAACCTGCTCTTAGTATGGATTTCAGAGTGAGATTTTTTGAATCAATCTAACTTACGCTCCTTTGTTTCGGACATTGATCGACCCCAACCTAAATTCCCCATGAAACGCCCGCTCAATTCTGCTATCCAAGCTGCTGTCATGTCCCGTCGTAAAGCAATCAAGCTGGTAGGACTGAGTGCCGCAACGGTTGCTGTTTCGCCATTGGCGTTGAGTAGCTGTCAATCCGCTCAAAGTCAGCCAGGGCAGAACGCAACTCCCAAATCTCAGTCTCAGCGCAATTCAACCTCAGAGATTCTGCTGAAAGAGATTCCTCAGACTAAAGAACAAGTGCCTGCGATCGGGATGGGAACCTTTCTAACTTTTGATGTCAAATCTGATCAACCCCGCAATCACCTTCAGCAAGTGATGAGTCGCTTTCGAGATGCGGGAGGGCGCATGATCGATGTTTCTCCCCTGTACGGAATGTCAGAGGTGAATGTGGGCGAATTTGCCAGCACTCTTGGCATAACGAACAATCTCTTTATCGCCAACAAAGTTTGGGCAACTGGGGAATATCTGGGCGATCGCTCTCAAGCAACACGACAGTTTGAACAATCTCTAAAACGGTTATCGCGCGATCGCTTGGATGCAATGCAGGTTCACAGCTTAGTGAATGTGGATGCGATGCTGCCTTTACTAAGAGCGTGGAAGCAAGAGGGTAGAGTTCGCTATGTGGGCATTACTCACCATGAACCTGTGTATTTTGCTCCGATCGTACAGTGGATCGAGCGAGGGAATTTAGACTTTGTGCAGGTGCGCTACTCGATCGCGCAACGCCAAGCGGAAGAGAGAATTCTCCCTGCGGCTGTGGAACGAGGAGTCGCGGTCTTAGCGAATATGCCGTTTAAGAAAGCGCGTCTTTTTGAACTGGTGAAGGGACAACCTTTGCCTGCTTTTGCTCGTGAGATTGGCTGTGAGCATTGGGCGCCGTTTTTCCTCAAATACGTGATCTCGCACCCTGGAGTCACAGCGGCGATTCCAGCCACAACCAATCCCGATCATATGGCTCAAAATATGGGCGCACTCAGAGGAGCCTTGCCCGATCAAGCCATGCGTGCCCGCATGGTGCAGCACATGGAGAGCATTCCTGGTTTTGACAAGCTGACTCAAACCCCCTGGGATCCCGGTAAACAGTTCAGCGGTTTAGTTCGCCTGCCCAATCCCCGTCCAGTTGGCTAAACCGATGATGCAACGAATTCTTCTTGTAGACTTTAGTGCCCTATTTTGCTTGATCGTCTTTCCGCAGGCGATCGCTGCTCAGGACATACCCATTGCACAGAGAGAGCCTACGCCTAAACTGGCTCCTGCAACGCTGGTCACAATGGCACATCGTGGCTACTTCAACCATCAAAATATTCCTGGCTATCTGGGATTTGTACAAGACTATATCTTCGGTCGAATCGGCTCAGAAAGGCTGGTTCAAGCTGCTGTCAACGATCGTTTTTTACCCGCAGAGATGATCGACGATCAACGTTACCTCAATGTAGTCAGAAATCAGTTGGAATCTCAGTTGCCAGCCTACTAGCACAAATTGGAAACTCCTATCACTATTCAAAACTGGAAAAAAATGATTCGTCTGTCGCAGAAATTAAAAGTTGTACTCATCTTGAGTATCGTGATGATTGCTTGTGTTCAAGTGAATCTTCTCCATGCACAGCGCCCTCAATCAGCAATAGCTTCTACAGTTCAATTTCACCATGTCACGCTTTCGGTTAGCGATGTCGATCGCGTCTCTCAGTGGTATGCGAATGTGCTTGGATTTAAGCTCCATGATCGTTTCACGCTGACTCGCCCAGACAATCAGAAAATTCAGGTTGTTCGCGTCGAAATTCCTGGTTTGCAGATGGATATTTCTCAATTTCCAGGTTCCGCCTCACCTGAGCGCAGTGGAAGAGGACTGGGGTGGCAACACCTTGCCATTCAGGTGAATAATGTTGATCAGAGCTATCAGCGCTTACAAAAACAGGGCATTCAGTTTCTAGCTAAACCGTTGACTTACAATCCACCAGGCTACCGAATTGCCTTTTTCCAAGATCCTGAAGGGAACATTCTGGAACTTTATCAGGATCTATAATGCTCTCACGAAAGAAAGTCGTTGACCTATTAGACGGAGCAAACAAAGTGCCGTTAAATTTAGTTGTCTCCTCTTGTAGGAGAATATCTAAATTCGTAACATAAGATAGCTACAATCTGAAACATTAGTGATAATGGTTAACACGCGCAACACTGACGCCGTTCGAGCAACCTGGCAAGGCAAGAGACTTGTTCGTGACAGCGTTCGCAACAGTCTTTCGAGAGAGCGACAGAAACGGAGAGAAACAAATTCTGCACAAACCTACTCAAAGGAAGATTTGGCACATGAGGCGGGTGTAGGCATTGACACCCTAAAGCGCTTTGAGAAGGGTTCTAATGTTAGAAGAGACTCTGCGGAGGCGATCGCTGAAGTGCTTAAGTTGGAACTAGCTGACATCATTGACCCTAGCCGTGGTCAGCGACCTTCAAACTTTTATGTTGAGCGCTCACCGTTTGAATCTGAATGTTATGAGACGATTTCTTCGCAACCAGGCGCTTTGATTCGGATTAAAGCACCCCATCGAACGGGCAAAACCTGGTTTGTGGAACAACTGCTGCATCAGGTGAAAGAGGAACGCTATCAATCTGTGACTTTGAGTTTTTGTGATGCCGATCGTACCGTTTTTACAGATTTACAGACATTCTTAAAGTGGTTTTGTATCAGTGTTGGCAATAGTTTAGAATTACCCAGTCAACTGGAAGAAAGATGGCAAAACGGTCTGGGTAACAATAGCAATTGTACCAATTATTTTCAGACTTATTTATTAGCAGGCATCAACACGCCTTTAGTACTTGTTTTAGATGATGTTGACCTAGTGTTTGAGAAACGCGAAGTTGCGGATGACTTCTGTAAACTTCTTAGAGGTTGGTATGACGGAGCAAGGAGAGTTCGCGGTGATACCTGGCGTAATCTCCGATTGGTAATCGTACATTCTACAGATATCTACGGTGCGCTTGATATTAACTACTCACCACTAGCAAATGTTGGCATAGAATTTCCTTTGCGAAATTTCTATCTAAAGGAGGTGCAAGAATTAGTTCAGCAGTATAAATTGCACTGGCAGACGGATCAGGTTGAACAGATTATGGCTTTGATTGGAGGCAATCCTTACCTGATTCATGAAGCGCTTGACTACTTGACGCTACATCCAGAAATGACGTTAGAGAACTTTTTGCAGAATGCAGTCACAGAAGTTAGTCCTTACCGTAATTATTTAGGAGAGCTTTTGAGTACGCTTCGGCAAAATTCAAATTTAGCAGTTGCATTCAAGGATATTGTAAACTCAGCGACTCCCATCAGAGTTGAACCCGCCTATGTGTTTCAGCTATATAGTATGGGGTTGGTTGAGGTAGAGGAAGGGGGGGAAGTGCCGTCTTGTGAGCTATACCGCCAATATTTCCGCGATCGTCTATAGGATTCACTCGTACGACCCCTAAGTTCACCAGAAGTATGACTTATCGCCCTACTTATCGCTATGTCGTTGGTGGAACCCTGTTTTCTGATGCCGGCAGCTATATCACGCGACAAGCAGATCACGATCTGTATGAAGCGCTGGCTGCTGGCGAGTTTTGCTATGTGTTGAACTCTCGGCAAACGGGAAAATCTAGTTTGCGAGTGCGAATGGAAAGCCGACTAGACGAGATCGGAACGTCTTGTGGGGTTCTTGACTTCTCCGTTCGTGACACCAAGGATCAACCGGAGCAATGGTATGCAGATACGTTTGATGAGCTTGTGAAACAGTTCGATCTAGGGATCGGTCTAGCTTGGTGGACTGAACGCAAGGCGCTCTCTCCGGTCAGACGACTAAGCAATTTTATTGAAGAGGTATTATTGCCAACTGTACCTGGAAATATTGTTTTATTCATTGATGAAATTGATAGTGTTCTGAGTTTACAGTTTCGAGTTGATGGTTTTTTTGCACTGATTCGAGCTTGTTACAATCTCCGCGCCGATCAGCCGGAGTATCATCGCCTCACCTTTGCCTTGCTGGGGGTCGCAACTCCTTCAGATTTAATCCAAGATAAAGAATTCACTCCTTTTAATATTGGTCGAGCGATTCAACTTGTGGGGTTTGAGCTTGAAGAAGCCAAACCTTTAGAAGAAGGATTAATTAGTAGATCTGCTGATCCTGAAGCCGTTTTGAAACAGGTGTTGATGTGGACGAGTGGACAGCCTTTTCTAACCCAAAGGCTTTGTGCGCTGATCCAGAGGAGTCAAGAGTTTATTCCAGCAGGCGAGGAGGCAGAGTGGGTCGAAAAACTTGTGCGATCGCGCATGATTCAAAACTGGGAAATTCACGATGAAAAAGGTCATCTCAGCCATATCCGCGATCGCATTTTGATCAATGATCAGCAAGCCTGTTTTTTGCTGGGGCTGTATCAGCAGATTCGCAGCAATCAGGATGTTGCTGCTGATCACAGTCCGGAGCAAATGAAACTGTGTCTGTCTGGATTAGTGGTGGAGCAACACCATCAACTGAGAATTCAGAACCAGATTTATGGCGAAGTTTTCAACGCAACCTGGGTCGCTGGAGAGTTAGCCAAGAAGCGCCGTCTCTATGGTGATGCGTTGGAGAACTGGTTTGCTTCGAATCAGAATGATTCATGGCTTTTAGATGAGTCAGTATTTCAAGAGGCGACGGAATGGGCAAAAGACAAACATCTCAGCAATGAGGATCAACAATTTTTGACTGCCAGCGCTAACAAACTAAACCGAAGAAAGATCAAGCGGTTAACTCGGCAATTAACTCGACGGTTCATTTACCTCGCTCTGCTGATCATTCTGGTAGTTGGTCTATTATTTTTTAGAAATAGCTTGCAGAATGCAGAAAAGGAAACTAAACGGCTGCAAACAGCTCAACTCGTGAGCCAAGCAGATCAACTCGTGAGCCAAGCGCAAGTAGAAGGTAATCCCCGCATCGGTCTACTGCTGTCATTGGAGGCAATGCAGCGATTCAAAGCTCAGGGGCGTTTCTCACCAAACGCGCAACAAGTTTTGTATCATCGATTAGATTCTCTGCCTCGTCTGCTCAAAACAGTGGAACATCGTGAGGATGTGGAAACGATCGCTTTTAGCCGCACAGGAAAGTATGTCGTGTCTGCAAGTCTGAACGGCATGGTGAACGTATGGAATGTATTAAGTGGTGAGGTTAAGCACCTGAATAATATCGGTAAGGTAAACGCGGTTGCATTCAGTTCTGATGATGAAATGAAATTCATTGCAACAGCAAGTGATCATAGAATTCAAATACGGGAAACTGAAAGCTGGAGATTAGTTAGACAGCTAGAGCTTCAAACTTATGTTAATGCGATCGCATTCAGCCCTGATAGCAAGTTGATTGCGACTGCGACTGTCGATACTGTTGATTTAAACAAAACGGGTGAAGATCAGATTACAGCTAAGATTTGGGAGATAGGTAGCGGCAGACTCATCTCATCTCTAAACCAGGGCAATAGCGTGAACGCTTTGAGCTTCAGTCCTGATGGAGAATTGATTGTGACAGCAAGTGCTGATGGGACTGCTCAAGTTTGGAAGACAGCAACCGGAGAGCGTATGGGACAGTTGCTCCAGCATAAAGGCGTGATTCTCGATGTCGCCTTCAGTCCTGATGGAAAGTATATAGCAACTGCCAGCTTAGATAAGACAGCCTCTGTGTGGGAAGTTGGCAGCGATCGTCCGCCCATAACATTACAGCATGAGCAGGCGGTAACGGCTGTGTCGGTAAGCCGTAATCGTAAATGGCTCGTTACTGCAAGTACGGACAAGATGGTGAGAGTCTGGGACATCGCGAGTGGCAACCCGATCGCTTACATTCCTCATAAGGACTTTGTGAGTGCTGTCGCCTTCAATCCGAGTCTAGAAAACGAGGAGCTAATTGCAACAGCGAGTTTAGATAATAAAGCCCGCTTGTGGAAAATAAACGATAATGCAACTGTGACTCGCTTAAGACACGATAGTCCTGTGACTGCCGTAGCGTTTAATCTCCAGGGCGATCGAATCGCTACCGCAAGCTTGGATCAAAAGAGGAAGCAGACTTTGCAAGTTTGGAACGCAACGAATGAGGAGCAAACAGAATTTGAGCGGCAAACGGAGTTTAAAGGGGCTGCAACTGCAAGCGCGTTCAGTTCAAACGGACAGATCAGCGCAATATCGAGTTCCGATCCTAGCCAGGAGAAAACAACAGTACAGTTCTGGAAAACAAATAGTGGTCACTCTGCCACCGTGGAGATTAGTCACGACAAAAGTGTGAATAAGTTCATTACCTTTAGCCAAAATAACAAATTCTTCGCTACTGCTAGTGATGATAATACAGTACGGGTTTGGAGAGTGCCCAATGATGATCAGTTTGCTCCTTACCCCAAAGCACCGCTCGAGGTATCTGGAAATCTAGTTCAGCAGTTTTCCTCTGATGCGATCGGGAGTTCTGTTGAAGCGATCGCGCTGAGTCCTGATGGTCTGCGGCTCGTGACAGCAGGGGCTGACAATACGGCAGCCTTATGGGAGGTTGCAACAAAACAACCATTAGCCCGTTGGAATCATGACAGTAAAATCAATGCAGTGACCTTTAGTTTGCAGGGTAACTTCATTGCGACGGCGAGTGATGATAATAAGGCAAAAGTATTGCAGAAAGACGGGCAGCAACAATGTGCGACGCTGCAACATGAGGGGGGAGTGGTTGCGATCGCGTTCAGTCACCATGAAAACTATTTAGCGACAGGAAGTTTAGACGGCAGTGGACGAGTTTGGGATATCAAGAGTTGTCAGGAAGCTGTGCGCTTGAACCATGCCGGGAAAGTTAATGCTGTAACCTTTAGTTCTGATGATCAATTTGTTGCCACAGCCAGCGATGATCGAACAGCAAGAGTATGGGAGACAGCCAAAGGTCGGGAAGTTGCCCTCTTAGACCATGCCGATCAAGTGAATGCTGTTGCCTTCAAGCCTCAAGATGATCAGCAGATTGTCACAGCAAGCAATGACAAGACAGCAAAAGTATGGTTCTGGCGACTCGAAGATTTGGCTCCTAAAGCTTGTAAACACATCACAGATAACCTCACACAGAAGGAATGGGAGCGCTACGTGGGCAATGAGAACTATCGAAAGAGTTGCCCTTGATTGATGTCTGTTAAGGATAGTCAGAGACACAGCCCTTCTCATTCGGCATACTCTTCGTTTTGAGCAAAATCTTAGTATCTCTAGCAGCATCTTGCATTTTCCTTTCAATATCTGAATCCTTTTGAGTCAGAGCTGCATGGAGATATTTTTGTAAGATGCAAGTTGCTTCAGCGTATTGAGGAATAGCAGGACGTAAAACGATCGGGTGCGGCTTCTGCTTTTCAAAGAAGTCTAGAATTGCTGGATAATGACTGTATCGTTTAACCAGTTGTGAGTCCTTGAATAGTTCTCGCCTGGTCGGTAATCCATCGCCCGCTGCTAAGAAGAGTTTGCGCTGTGCTGCCTCACTGGTGAAGAATTTAACTGCCTCCCAAGCCTCTTTCTGATGCTGAGTTTTTTTAGCAATTCCTAAGCCCCAGCCTCCCTGACAACCTCCACTCGTGCGACCCGCACCCGGTTCATAAACCATCGGTTTCACACCGATCTTGTTGCGGATGTCAGAATCTTCTAAATTGGCTCTCGGCAGGACATACGACCAGTTTCGCAGGAAGGCTGCCTTACCCTCTAGGAACCGCGTGAGTGTTTCGTCTTCCCGTTGGGTTGTGAGTGTTTTAGGAGAAATGGGTTTCGGGCTGAACATCGTGCCATGCAAAAACTGAACGGCTGCGATCGCTTCAGGTCGATCGAGTCCCACGTCCAGAGTTTCAGGCTTGATCCACAACCCGCCATACCCGTGGAGAACCTCAACAAACACGGTGACGAGCGCTTCAGCTTGCCGTCCTTGCCAAAGATATTCCCAAGGCACTTTTTGATCTTTAAGTTTTTGAGAAATCTTTATCAATTCAGCAAACGTTTCTGGTGGCTCAAACCCTGCATTCTTCAGTAGGTCGGCGCGATAATAGAGCCAGCCAAAATCGGAGCGGACGGGCATTCGATACAGCTTTTTCTGATAGATTCCACCCTGCACATCATCGCTGAGAAATTTCTTCAATTCTGGGTCTGTGAGTTTCATGGGTAGCGCTTGTATCCACTTTTTTGCCGCAAACTCAGGAACCCAAATAATATCCATGAAAACTAAATCGTAGGGAGGAGTTTTCTCAGATGTAAATGAGTCGATGTATTGCCGTTTGACGGCTCTAGGATCTTGTGGCTTGATTGCATTTTGGCCACTAAGATTCACTAAATCAATATCAATTTGGGGATGAGTCGTTTCAAATTCGTCAATCAGAGACTGCCACTGTGCTGCTTCACCGTTTGGTACTACAAACCTTAGCGTGACTTTATTCTCATAGGATTTTTGAGAGCCTGGTAAAGCCGATCGCGTCCAGTTTGAACTGAACATCAAGCAAACAGCCAACAACCCTAAGCTAATTAGAGCAAATTTAGGTTCCTGCCAGATTCTTTGTAACCTTTCATACCATTGACCAATTCTCATAAGAGGATGAATCCAAATGTGAATCTGAATAGCCTATCATTCGGCCAGGAAACTTTGTCCTGAAGTTCCTTAACTGCTCTTATCTGCCCCTTTCTGCTCTTTTTTTGGTACAGAGTTAAATGTAAAAATAGTCCCATACAGTCAATGAAGTGATTGAACAAGCTCTCTATCCACCATTCTTTATGACTTGAGGGCAGGAGACGATGATGAGAACTTTGCGCCGACTTAGTAAACTAATTCTCTTGCTTCTGTGCTTCAGTGGGTGCAGGACAAAGGCGACGCAAGAAGGCACGATTCAAGTTTGGGTTCACACGGGGCAAGCCGCAGAACGACAAACGATCGAACAACAAGTCGATCGCTTTAACGCCTCCCAGACCGAAGTCAAAGTAGAGCTAACGTTTATTCCTGAAGGCTCATACAATGCTCAACTTCAATCTGCCTCTGTTTCAAACGCGTTACCAGATGTAGTCGAAATCGATGGTCCTTCCGTCTACAACTACATTTGGCAGGGAAATCTGATTGCGATCAACACTTTGCTCTCGCCGCAAGTTCGTCAGGATTTGTTGCCTTCGATCATCAATCAGGGAACATACAAAGGGCGTTTGTATTCTGTGGGAACCTTTGACTCTGGATTGGGGCTCTATAGTCGTCGGAGCCGCCTTGAAGCCGCTGGTGTGCGGATTCCCAAAGGCAATCGGGATGCTTGGACGGCTAAAGAATTCAATCAAGCGCTGGCTGCCCTTGCTCAAAAAGATCCCGATCGACAAGTTCTCGACCTAAAACTCAATTCTCGTGGTGAGTGGTATAGCTATGCCTTCTTGCCTCTCATTTATTCTGCGGGAGGTCGCACCGATCAGCCTGTCGATCGCTTTCTAAATAGTTCGTCTGCTGTGTTTGCGATGCAACAGATCCAAGGCTGGATTCAGAAAGGATATGTTGATCCCAACCTGGATGATGCGTCTTTTGAGAGCGGTAGAGTTGCGCTTGCTTGGGGCGGACACTGGAACTATCAAACCTACGCTAAAGCAGCAGGCAGTGATTTGGTCGTGTTGCCGCTTCCCAACTTTGGCAGTGGTTCAAAGACGGCTCAAGGTTCGTGGAACTGGGGCATTACGACCAACAGTAAGTCTCCAAAATCAGCAGTACGATTTTTAGAATTTTTATTACAGCCCAACGAAGTGTTAGCAATGGCAGCAGCGAATAGCGCAGTACCGGGGACAAAACGCGCAATTGCACAATCCAGACTCTATGCCAAAGGCGGATCTCTCTCCCTATTCTCATCTCAACTGCTATTAGGGCAGACTGTTTCTCGCCCTCAAACGCCTGCCTATCTGGTCATGACATCGACCTTCGAGCAGTCCTTTGCGGATATTCGCAATGGGTTAGACGTGAAAACCACTTTAGATAGAGCCGCAACGGCGATCGCGATCGACATTCAGGACAATCAAGGCTACCCAGACGTTCACTCTATTTCTAAAAGACATGATCGATCTGAAAACACGAAAACTCAATGATGATACTCACATCGCTATTTGCATGGTGGCTCCTGCATTAACAGGATTATTTCTGTTTGTTGCCTTACCTTTTTCATTAGCATTGATTCTGTCATTCACAAATTTACGGCTCGGTTCTCCCCTGCCAATTCAGTTTTGGGGATTTGAGCAGTATCGCCGAATTTGGCTCGATCCTAGTTTCCGTCATGCTCTGCTTAATAATGGTCTCTTTGCGTTAGTAGTTGTGCCGACACAAACGATATTGGCTCTAGGGTTAGCATTGCTGCTTAACCGCCCGCTCAAAGGAATGGCAGTATTTCGCACCTTGTTTTTCATGCCTGTTGTTTTTCCGATGGCGCTTGTCTCTGTGATTTGGACAATCATCTATGCGCCTGGTGCCGATAGCATGATGAACGCGTTCCTCAAATTCATGACGCTTGGTCTGTGGCAACCTAGAGACTTTCTACATGATCCCGATCTCGCTTTGCCTGCTGTGATGCTGTTATCGATTTGGCAAGGCGTTGGCTTTCAAATGGTGATTATTCTAGCGGGATTGCAGTCAATTCCAACGTTGTTATACGAAGCGGCTGCGATCGATGGGAGCAATCAATGGAGTCAATTCCGCTACATTACTCTGCCCCAACTTCGGAACACGCTTGTCTTTGTTGGATTGGTTACAACAATTCTGTCGTTTCGCCTATTTGATTCGGTACGGATTATGACAGGCGGCGGACCGGGTGATGCGACGACCACTGTGATGAATGAAGCCATCAAAGCAGCGTTTGATCAGCAAAAAATGGCAAAGGGATCAGCAATCACTGTGACGTTCTTTCTAATCGTATTGATCATCACTTTGTTGCAGCGAGTGTTAGTTCGAGAAGAAAGAACGATCGAGTAAGTGTCGAGGCTATCAAAGACCGAACGACTGGCATTTAGGAAATCTCTACCATGAATAATCTAGAGTCAACTCAGTGGATTTCAAAGCGATCGAATCAGCAATGGCTTGAAAAGATGGCAAGTTACCTTTTACTGATCTTTTTAGCATTCCTATTCACTGTGCCCATCTTGTTTGTGGTCATGGGTAGCCTTAAACCTGACGAGCTTGTTTTATCTGAAGCAAGCACCCTCAAAGCATTCATTCCACAGCAGGTTTCGCTCCAGAACTATCACGATGTTTTTGAACGAGTCGAGTTTGGGCGATTTTTTTTCAACTCGTTATTGATTAACAGCACGATCTTAGTATTAGGCTTAATCGCCAACTCGTTAGCAGGATATGCGTTTGCACGATTGCGCTGGCGAGGTCGATCGCTCTTATTTGTAATTGTGATTGCGTTAATGATTCTTCCATTTGAGGCGATCGCGGTTCCCTTGTTTTTTCAAATTACTCTTCTTGGTTTACGAAATACCTACATTGCTCAAATTTTGCCCTTTGTTGCAAATGCCTTCTCAATCTACCTGTTTTATACCTTCTTTGTTGACTTGCCTAAAGAGTTAGAAGAAGCTGCCTACATTGACGGTGCCAGCACACTTCAGACTTTCGTTGAAGTTATCATGCCAGTGTCAAAACCTGCGTTTGCGACTGTTGCGATTCTTACTTTTTTGACGCAGTGGGGATCGTTCCTATGGTCGCTGATGATCACGATCGATGAAAAAGTTCGTCCTTTACCACTCGCGATCGCGACCTTCCAAACGTTACCACCGATTCAATGGGGCGACATTATGAGCTTTGGAGTCATGATGGTTGCTCCTATTCTTGCGGTTTTCTTATTGTTTCAAAAATGGTTTGTCAAAGGCGTTGCCTCAACTGGGACGAAAGGTTAGAGAACACAATCCACACTACAATGAACTGCCATGAAACTTCTTTCAAAGACTATTACTGCTGTGAATTCTATTGCGATCGCGCTTGTCACCCATGCCGCTTTTGCACTTGATCCGACAGCAATTTATCAAAGGTCTAGCCTAGCAGTTGCTGTGATAGTAGCACCAGACGGCAAATCATTTGATCTCGGAAGCGGGTTCATTCTAAACCCCAAAGGTTTCATCCTGACCAATTACCATGTTGTTGGAAATAATCGAAAAGTCTGGATTAAGTTAGCAGACGGTTCCGTTTATCAGGGCACTGTAGTGTCTCGCAATCCTAATGTTGATTTAGCAATGATTCAGATCCAGCCTAAAAAACCGCTTCCAAGCTTAGGACTTCAACTCGTGCCACCGCAGATTGGGCAGAAGGTTTATGCGATCGGAAATCCGAGTCCCAAGTCAACTGGAATGCTAGAGAGAAGCTTTAGTGATGGAATCGTGAGCCGAATCGATGCAAGTGGTCGGATTCAATTTACAGCATCAGTTACCTTTGGAAGTTCTGGCGGGCCCTTGCTCAATGAGGATGGCTACGTTGTTGGTGTTGTTAGCTCAGGCGCTCCTGGGACAAATTTCAATTTTGCGGTTCCAGTAGGCGCATTGAATGCCCTTCCTGGGCAGCGAAGTGCAGCCGGACTACAAGCCCAACAAATTAGTAACTATCTAACAGTAGGGATTCTTCAATTCAGGCAAAACAATTTTCACAAAGCATTACAGGTATTTAGCGCAGGAATTCAACGGTATCCAAGCGATCCCATTTTGCACTCAAATCGAGGAGCTACAAAACGCTTTCTGCGCGATTATCAAGGTGCGCTAAAGGACTACACCCGCTCCATTCAGCTTAGACCCACTTCTGTGGCTTATTTTAATCGAGCTAAACTCTATGCATCGGAGCTAAAACAGCCTCAACAGGCAATCAGAGATTACAGTGAAGCGATTAGAATCAATCAGAGCTGGGACAGCCCTATTACCTTCGGACATGCGTTTTATAACCGAGGTCTGATTGAGGTTCAGCAAGGAAACAAAGGAGCTGCAATTGCAGATTTCAAAAAGGCAGCAAGGTTTTATTCACAATTTGGGAATCAAGAGCGATATCGGGCTGCCCTGGATCAAATTACGTTACTTAATGCTGAGTAACTATAGCAATCCTGAATGAGTTATGAACTCGGTCTACCCTTATCCCCAACCCTTCGCTCTTGGGGAGAAGGGGCGACATTCTTAGTCCCTCTCTCCGTGGGAGAGAATGTCAAGGATTGGCGAAGCAGACTGAACTGCGAGGCTCAATTTCATGCGATTGCAGCAACCGATCACTAACTTGTAAGAGGGTTCTGTCATGCTCAAAAAGCTTGGATTCGTGTTATTTGTTCTAGTTACCGGGGTGGGACTCGGTAAAGTTATTAAAGAGCCGATCGCCAACCTTACGGGAATGAGTTCCTACCCATCGGCTCGATTATCTCAAGAACAGCAATCGACTCCCTCACTTGCCCCGGTCGCTGTTCCGCTGAGCGGTGTACTTGAAAACTATGCGCTAATCGCAGAGCGCAACTCTGAAGGAACCGCTTCCTCCACAGCCAAGGGTTCAGGAAGGCTGAGAATCTACTCTGCACCCATCAAAGAACCAGATGGGTCTGGATTTCAAAAAGAGTGTCCAGAGTCAGAAAATAAGGCTCTAACCAGAAAGCAGCATTACTTTGTGAGAGTGTCAGATTGGAACTCAAATCAAATGGTGCTGATAGCATTTATCCGACCAGGCGAAAAATTAGACCTGAAGCTGCCCTTTGGGAGCTACAAAATTCGCTATGCCACAGGATTTAAATGGTATGGAGAGCAGCATCTATTTGGAGAAGCCACTCGCTACACTCAACTCATGGAAGAAAACCCACCGCAACAACCGCTCAAAGTCAAGCTTTCCCAGAAGCAGACTTGGGATATTGCCCTTTTTCCCTGTGGCATTGATGGCAATATGACTCAGCAGCCAATCGACCCAGATGACTTCTAAAAGAGATGCACAAACTTGACCTTGAATCCGTTGCACTTTCCCGCAATCTAGACTGCGCTCATCCATCAACTGAGTCTATATACAGAGCGAATGGCTTTTGAGGCTAACTCACCTACGATCGAACTCAAAGATGGCTGAAGGAGTGACAGCATTGTTAATCGTAGGCACTGTGGGAGCTTGGAGAACAATTTTTAGTTCCTAGAAGTAGCCTCAACACCGAAACCGAAGTTATTGCTCATTAACCAAACAAAAGCCGTGTTTAAGCCGGGATTGATTTTACAAGACCGTTATCAACTTCTGCAACTTTTGGGACGATCGGCAGCAGGTCGGCAAACTTGGCTCGCCAAAGACCTCTCGATCGAGCCTCCTGAATCGATCGTTGTAAAACTCTTAGTGTTTAGCGAAATGCAAGGTTGGCGAGACTTAAGGCTATTCGAGCGTGAGGCGCAAGTTCTACAAAACCTTGACTATCCTAGAATTCCTCACTATCGCGATTATTTCTTAGTCAATCAAACGGCTCAATCAGCTTTATGCTGGTGGGGACTCGTTCAAGACTATGTTCCAGGAACATCACTACAAGAGTTACTTGAACAAGGAAAACGATTTAGTCAACAAGACGTTCGTCGGATTGCGGAAACCGTGTTGCAAACTCTGATGTACTTGCATAATCTATGCCCTCCTGTTTTACATCGTGACATTAAACCCAGCAATTTAATTCTCGATCAAGCTCAACAAGTTTGGTTGGTTGACTTTGGAGCCGTGCAGGATCAAGCAGCCCTAACAGGTATCTCGTTCACGGTTGTTGGCACCGTTGGCTATTCTCCTCTGGAGCAATTTTGGGGGCGTGCCGTTGCAGCCTCTGATCTCTATGCGTTAGGCGCGACGCTGGTTCACTTATTAACCGGAATAGCCCCAGTTGATTTACCTCACCGTGATCTCAAAATTCAATTCAGTGATCGAGTTACGAGCAACCCTAGCTTTATCAATTGGCTTGAAAAGCTGGTCGAACCTGCCTTAGAGAAACGATTCAAGAGTGCTGATGAGGCTTATAAAGCGCTGAGTCAAAGACAGAACCCTTTGCCTGGCAGAGTTCAAACACTTCATCCCAACTCAACTAAAAAGGTTCAACGAGTTCATCCTCGAATCGTCGTAACGGAAAATACAAAAGAAACTCTGAAGGTAGAATTTCACGGATACCGAAATCCATCATGTTTGTTTTATCTAAGTGCTTACTTTTTTGTAACTCTACTGAGCACAATCCTGCTCAGTAGCTTAGGAGAATGGGGGTTCGTCTTAAGTCAAATCATCTTTGGTGCATTGGCAATTTTCGGCTTGCGAAACCCGAAGTACAATCAACTTTCGTGCTTAGGTTCTATTTGCTTGGATGCGTCAAACGACTGCTTCACCGTACAGCATAAATCAAAGTTGGAAGTAGGCAAAATTTCAGACATTCAGTATCTCTCGATTATGCCAACTGAAGTGACTTGCTATACAGGTAACACTGCGTATTCATACACATACTTTTGGATCAACATCCGCACTAAAAGAACCTACATGTTGGAAGCAGTCACAGAAGACGAGTGCATTTGGTTAGTCAACGAAATCCAGAATTGGCTCAACGCTACTAAATAAGCTTGAACCTACCTAACAGATCTTTTCAGGGTTTCCGATCGTAAAGGGTGTCTCTTGAAAACCTCCAAAAATCTCAACACTAACCACGATGGCAGCAATCAAATTTCAGAATGTATTCAAGGTCTATTCAAACGGCTACACCGCTCTCAAAGATCTGAACCTGGAGATTGAGAACGGTGAGTTTCTCGTGTTTGTCGGTCCTTCTGGGTGTGGGAAGTCCACGGCACTCCGGCTACTGGCTGGGCTAGAGGAAATCTCAGCAGGCAAGCTGTTGATTGGCGATCGCGTCATGAATGACAAAACGCCCCAACAGCGTAACGTAGCGATGGTGTTTCAGAATTATGCGCTCTACCCACACATGAGCGTTAGGCAAAATCTAGAATTTCCTCTCCGCATGATGCAACTTCCTAAACATCAAAGGCAAGCTCGAATTCGGGAGGCGGCTGAACGATTGGGATTATTGCCCCTGCTCGATCGTAAACCCAAGCAGCTTTCAGGTGGACAGCGGCAGCGAGTCGCAATGGGGCGTGCGATTGTTCGAGATCCGGCTGTGTTTTTGATGGATGAACCACTCTCCAATTTAGATGCCAAAATGCGATCGCAGATTCGCACTGATATTTCTACCCTACAGCGACGGATGGGGACAACAACCGTGTATGTGACGCATGATCAAGTTGAAGCAATGACAATGGGCGATCGTGTGGCAGTGATGCGAGCAGGTGAGTTGCAGCAAATCGCATCGCCCCAGCACCTCTATGATCATCCTGCTAATGCCTTTGTAGCAGGATTTATGGGAAGTCCAGCCATGAATATTTTTCGCACTCGGTTACACAAGTCAGAAAGTGGCACCTTGACGATCGACGTTGGCGATCGACCCTTGGTTATTCCTTCTGTGATTGTGAATCGATACAAAGATTTAGAATACTATTGTCATCAGCCGCTTTTAGCAGGCTTGCGCCCAGAGGCATTCTCTCTAGATGCAAATACTTCGACTAATGGTTGCATCTCAGTCGAAGTTATAGCATTGGAAGCGCTTGGACATGAGCTACTCATTTACGCCAAAGCACCTATTGCCGAAGTTAAGAGCAAGGATTCTTCGATAACTTCGATGAGTAATAGCATGGACAATCTTGACGAGCAAGTCAGTTCTGTTTTAATTGCTCGTGTGCCTTCGTCCCGCAAAATTGCTCCTGGCACTCAGCTAAACTTGAGCGTGGATCTGCGTCTACTCCATTTGTTTACTGGCGATGGAAGAGCAATTGAGCAGTTCTAATACTTTTAGTAAACCGTGTAGATTAACGCAGCTAAGATAGCGCTCTTAACTGCTCTTAACTGCCCCTGCTCAATACTTCAACACCTGTATATTCTAGAAATAGAGAGCAGCTAGTTCACTAGACCTCCTGCACAAAGCGCCGATGCTCTCCGACTGCGTCGTTAACAAGTTAAAGGGTTGTAACCAGGATGCCGACAACTTGAGCACATGAGCGCTGCCTGCCAGTGGCATTTTCTCTAACAGCAAGCGGTCAATCATCGTCGTGCTCTCCGGCTTCCGGCGCTTCCACTGAGGGTTTTCGACAAATTGACGACTACATAGGGCTTCGCCCCGCCAAAGGCGTACGCGGCCTTTATGGTTTTGTTTGCCTCGTCGTGTGGTGCCATTTTTCATGCTGTCAGCGGTGCCACAGTTGGGACTGCGGCGGAAGGGAGGATGGTTGACATAGAGGAACAGCCCCTGAGTAGACTTTTCAGAATGAGTTTCAACAAACAAAAATAGCGAAAACTGCATAGGCAGATTTTATGAATGTCTATCTTTACTTATGGAATCTAAACAGATTTTTCAGGATGAGTTTCGTTGAAGCATCCCTGATTTCTTCCACCTCATTAGCTGTAGAGTGCAAACCATGTCAGACCTCAATGCCTTAATTGACCAGAATTTGGAGAAAATGCAAGCGCTTGCTCAAGAAGCGGATGATGCCTTAAATCAAGTAAATCAGCTTGAACAATCGGCAAACACACTGGTGGATAACATCACCAGCAAGGAACAAGAGGTGCTGACCGGCTTCGAGACGCTGGGCAGTCAGCTAACAGAGCTGGATCAAAAGCTCGAAGCTGAACTCCAGACTACAAAGGAAGACCTGAGTGAACTGCGACAAAAGGCAGAAGGAATTGAGGATCAACTCGATCAACTCACCAGCGATATTCACGGGCAGTTGGGCGATTTGAAAAGCCGTGCAGAAGAAATGCTGGCAGAAATCGAGTCGAAGTCCGGTGACGTTCAACAAGACCTGGATAGCCTGTCTCAGCAAGCGCAGGAGTTTGAGGCAGATGTGGATGGACTGGAAGATGACGCCGTTCAGGGAGTTGACGAGTTGGGTAACAAGGTAGAGACGGCAAAAACGGAATTAGATGGTCACAGGACGAGCCTGACTGAAGCATTTAATTCACTGACTCAGGAAATCGGTGGCAAGCTAGAAACCTTACAGCAGGACTTTAACCAACTGGCGCAGGAGAGCGGCACCCAGTTAAGCCAAATTGATACGGCCTTGACCAATGCGGCAAACGAGGCAATGACGGCGGTTCAGGAGAAGTTCAACCAGATTGGGGGCGAAATCACCGCTTCTGCCCAAAAGCTAGCAACGGCTGTTGCAGATGTAGGTGAAGCAGGAACTGATGATTGCGAACGGATGAATGACAAGTTTGGGGAAGCGATCGATCAGACAGGTGAATCGGTATCGGTGATTCAGGAAATCATGCCCGTTTTGGAAGCAGTGGAAGAAGAGTTGGGTTAGCAAGATGGCGGCAGGTGCGGTGTGAATGACGCAATGAAACACCTTATAGCAACCATCTTTCAGTGATTTTTAACAACCAAACAAGATGTGTATTGGGGAGAACCAATCATGGCAGAAGTCGTAGAACTGGACCGGAATGTAGAGGAAACCGCTGAGAGTTTAGAGAGCCTGTTGGGTGTGCTGGAGCAAGCCTGTACGCAGGTGCACGAAGCCTGTTCTGAACTGGAAGCGGAAAGTGAGGCTCTGAGTCAGAGTGATGAACTTGAAACCCATTTAGATACGCTTGAACAAACGTTGCAGGAGGCAGAAGGCAAGCTGGAGGAAGCCGATTCGGAGCTTGCTCAAGCATTGGATGAGTTGCAGCAGACTGTGACAGAAGCCAATACGGATTTGGATGAAGCAGTAGGGGCGATCGCAGAGGTTCAGACTGAGTTTGAGGAAATCGCCAACGCTATCCCTGAGTTTGAGGGAGAAGCTGCTGGAGTTGAGCAAGCACTGGATCAGATGGCTGATGCGGTGAGCCAACTAGATGATTCCCTCACCCAATCGATCGAAGATACGCGACAGGCATTTCAAGACCTGGATCAGGCAGTTACAGAGTTTCAGCAGCAGGTTGAGCCGCTCTCAGAACTGGACAGCGATCTGGATGAACTGATGAATGATATCAACGAAACCCACCGGGAAGAGATTGAAACCAACTTCAGTGAACTGAGTGAAAACCTGAACCAGGAGCAGATGAGTGAGATTACCAAAGCTGCCGATGAATGCGAAGCCAATCTGAAGGAGAAGTTTGACACGTTTGGCAACGAGGTTGAAACACTCGCAGATGAATATGAGCAGGACACTTCAGAACTCATCTCTGACTTGGCGGAGGATTGTGAAAACGAACTCAAAGCCAAAATTGAGGATGCGGTAGAAGACATTATCAATGATGCGACGGACAAGCTGATGGATGAGGTCAACGAGACCAAATCGTTATTTGAGGAAGGGGTCGTTGTGATCAATGAAATTAGCCCCCTGGTTGAAGATATCGTCACTGCCAACAATGTTCTGGTTGCGGCGGACGACATGGTGAAAGAAATGGTGGGCTAAGCGGTAGCTAGGGCACTTGCAAAAAATAGGAATACATCAACGATTAACCTAGCAAAGAGCAAGTATACAAAGAGAATTCTGAATCAACATAAGGAGAAAACTGCATTATGAGTGTCAACGATTTGATAACTCGCATCGAACAAGCTAAAAGTAGCCATCAGAATGCGATAAATCTTTTTGCAGAAGCTAGAGAACTGTTTGGCAAAATTCTTGAGGCACTTTTTGGATCTTCCTCAGCCAGTGAACAAGTATCACCTAAAGCACCTGTACAAGAGAAACCGCCCACACAAGAGAAACCACCTGCACAGGAGAAACCACCTGATGACGCTAAGGTAAAAGAATTAGAAGGCGACCTTCAGAAGATTATGCCAAATGCAAATCCGGAGGATATTAAAACTTATTCGCAGCCACTCTCCCAAGCAATGCAAGAGCATGGTATTAATACGCCTGAACGGCAACGCGCGTTTCTTGCTCAGCTTGCTCATGAAAGCGGTTCTTTTCGCTATAAGGAAGAGATAGCTTCAGGTGCTGCATACGAAGGACGCAAAGACCTAGGTAACACACAGCCAGGAGATGGTGAACGATATAAAGGCAGAGGTTTAATTCAACTTACTGGACGTGCAAACTATCGAGCAGTAGGGAATGCGATCGGGATCGATTTGGAAAATCATCCGGAAAAGGTGATGGATCCGAATGTGTCTGCCAAAGTCGCCGCTCACTTCTGGCAAAGCAGAGGACTCAATGAATTGGCAGATCAGGGTAATTTTAGAGAAATTACTCGTCGTATCAATGGTGGTTACAACGGTTATGAAGATCGTCTAGCCTACTATGAGCGAGCACAATCCGCAATTAATTAGTTGGTTAACTATGGGTTGAGTTTAGCAGGCTCTTCCGGATCTGTGGTTGAAATCGTATGAAAGGCTACAAAATGCCGCCCGATCGACGGCTGAAACCCAGTGATAGCTTGATATAAGGTTGTCTTATCAGCGCAAAGCCGGGAGAGCCGTTTAGCAATGGAATTTGGCAGCTTATACCCGTAAACCTCATAGTCGTAACCCCAGTTCACAGGCATAATCCCAGCATTGAAATTAGGAGCATTTTAATCATGAGTGCAGCAGACTTGATTGCTCGGATAGAAAACTCGAAAAGTAAACTGCAAAGTGCTAAAGACTTATTGACCAAACAGGAACGTAGCTCAACCATTGAAAAACCTGATTACTCACAATCTCAGGATTTGCTATCCAATAGCCAAGCGCTTGATTACTCACGCTCTGAGGAAGCCCTAACGCGAATGCATCAAGAGATGATTTCAAATCTTGGCGACATAGATAAAATGCGATTTTTTAATTTTTCGAATGGACCATTCCCCTCTCTACTGGCATTAGCAGAATTTGCATACCGAGTGGGACCCGATGGAGAGTGGGATCATAAACCAATGCTTAAAAGGGAGCTTGACTTTAATCCAGACGAAGAACCTGGAAAAGGTTTTTACTTTCCTATCGAGGGCAACGATCAGAATGAATATAACTATGACATCTGGTCTAATATTCACTATGGATATGTTGGCATGGCCGCAGGTTTTACTTCAGACGAGTTAAGAAGTGGAGCAGATCTCGCAGATTCAAAAAGTCCGCAAGAAGTCTTAGGAGGGGGTCACAGAGTGCCAGCTGATGATTTAAGTGTCCGAATTGGTATAGAGCTATGGGAAGAACACGGCCCCAATCTAACAGAAGAGCAGTTACGTCAGGCAATTATTGACCACACGGACGAGTACAAACAAGTTCAAAATGATGACAATACTGCTGTTATCACTCCTCAAGATGAGGAATGGAATGGGAAGTAGAATTTAGTTGAGTAGGGTGGGCACTGCCCACATTACAACCAAACTTCTGTCTCAAAGAGTGAATCATTGAGTCGAGAAGAAGTCGAGAAGAAGTAGGGTAGGCACTACTTATCTTTTCAATTAAGCTGAATAGCATGAGCAGTGCCCACCCTACAACTGTTTTGCCACTCTACAACCAAACTTCTGTCCCAAGAAGTGAACTATTGAGTTTGGAACACGACGATTTAATCTTAGAACACGGAGCTTTCTCCCCAGAAGTCAAAGTTTCGAGTCCAGGGCAGCAAGTTTCCCCTTCAGAGGTCGAAACTCCGAGTTCAGGACGACAACCTTCGAGATCAAAACAGCAACATTCGAGTTAGGAACTCCAACGTTAGCGAAGCTATCCGCAGGAATCGCGATCAAACCAAAACATTTCCGGCTCAAAGCATCAACCGTCGAGTTCAAAACAGCGTTGTTTGAGTTTCAAGCTTGAGTCTTCAGAGTTTTGAGTCCAGTATTTCTAACCATTGATTGAGAGGTAATGATCATGACTGATACATCATCACTAGAACAAATGGCAACGGATGTGCCGGAGAAACTGAATCAGTTGGTTCAGGAAGTGATGGCAATTCAGGAAGAAGCGGATGGATTAGAAAGCCATCTAGATGAGATGAACGATAAAGTGACCGATTTGCTGAGTCAAGTTGAAGCGGCGTTGGAGGACTTGCAAACAGAAGTATCGGAACAACGATCGCAGATCAGCGAAGAGGTGTCATCGTTGGAGGGTGAATTTGAATCGTTGAAGAGTGACGTGGCATCAGCGCAGGATGAGTTGCTAACCGAATTGCAGGAGGCACAAGCAAAGCTCACAGAAATGAAAGGGAATCTGGAGGAAGGACAGGGTGCGATCGCAACAGCAGGGCAGAATGCTCTTACCACACTGACTCAAGCACAGAGCAAAGTTCAGTCCAGTCAGGAGCAGTTGGATGGTGGCGTGGATGCCGTTGAGCAAGAGATTCAAGCCATTCAACAAAGCATTGAAACGGCAAAGACCACTCTGGATACTCAAGTCGGTGAACTGACGAGTGAGTTGGATCAGGCGCAGCAGGAAATCGACGGTAAGGTTCAGGAAGTGGTTGATACCTTCGCCAACCTGGAGGAACTAGAGACGCAACTGGACGATATCCAGGACAAAGCAGTGAAGACCGAACTGGATACCTTGACTGACACGGCTAAACAAGCGGTCGAAGATCTGAAATCAAAGGTTGAAACTGAAATTGATGAGCTTGTACAGGTGATTCAGGGCGTAAGTGATGATCTTTCAACGGTTGAAGGAGACATTTCCTCAGGGCGCGACGACCTGGATGCCCAGTTTGATGAACTGAAAGAGTTGCTTGAACCCCTGAAAAAGGGAATTGACGAAGCCCGTGAAGTCGCAGAGAAGTTTGCAGTGCCGTGGGGGTAGAGAGTTTTGAGTTTGATGGAGCGAGCTTTCTGATTCACAAAATTAATTGCCTGGGAGGAACGATCGATGGCAGATTTTCAGAGTGCAGCAGCAGAAACAACGGGTAAGTTATCGACAGTGCTGAATGAAGTGGAACAAACGCATACCCAGTTGGAAACCACCAAAACAGAACTGACAAACATCAGACAGCGCCTGGAAGATGCCTGGACAACCTTGAGCGACCAGACAGAATCGTTGCTGGAGCAGATCAACAGTGGAAAAAGTGAACTGTCTACAGAGGCAGATTTGGTTGAACAAACGATCGCCCAACTCAAACAAAAAATCGACACTGTTCAGCAAGAGTTAGTGCAGGAGTTAGACGATACGAAGGGCGCGATCGCCACCCTTGATGACAAACTAGCCGAACTCACTCCTGACCTGGAAACCGACTTGCAAGAGGCAGAGGAAGCGTTGAACAGCCTGCATGACAAAGAGGTCGGCACAGAACTGGAGCAAGCAGCCACGCAAACCGTACAAGAGCTACAAACAGTAGCTACCGACCTGCAAGGATTTCAAACCGAACTGACTCAACAAACTGACAGCTTTGAGGGCTATATTTCAGAGCAAGCCATTTCCACCATTACCAATGGAGTAACGGGTTTAGCTGACCAACTGGATGGCACCATTACTCACTTCAACGATCAGATTGAGGCAATGGGAGATGGGGTGGAACAATCATTCCAGGAGTTGATGGGGCAAGTTCGTCAGGGACAGGAGAACATTTTCAATCAGCTTGAAGACAACACCCACACGTTAGAAGAAGTCATGGGCAAGCTGCAAAGTGCAGTTGAAACTGCCAGTTCCAGTGTTGTGGATGCGGGTCAAACCCTGGTAGACGGAACCGAATTAACCAGTGAGGGCTGCAAAAAAGCGATCGAGTTGCTCACCGATGCTAAAGACTCACTTGAAAAACTATAGGTGGACATGAGATCTCCGACTTCTCTGAAAAAGTCGGAGATCTGGAAATCGAAGTGCAAACGCCGATCGCTGCGAGGTAATCATCATGAGTCAACCACTCTCTCAACCCAATCATTCACCTGTCGTAGACACTCAGCAGAGTGCGTATGCAATGCTTTTAGTGCTCCCGTTATCCTGTCTTCTGTGGGGATTGAGTACCACTGGGTTTACCTCAACAGCGGTCAGCCAGGAGCAATCAGGCACTCAACCAACCCAAACGACCACTCCGAACGATCCTCGTGGTCAAGCTTTGCCCAAACAGCCAGCTCAAGAACCCCGTGATCGCATTGACCCAGGCACACCAGAGAAAATAGACGTTCGAGATCTGCTCAAACAGCCAGGGCAGCAGCCTCGTCGCCTCAACTTTGATCCACCAGAGAAATCAGAAGCAGAAAAATACAGTTCCTACCGCTTAGGTCACGGAGACGCGATCGCAGTCAACATCTCACCACGAGGAAAAGATCTCAACTTCAATGCAACATTAGACTGGGAAGGAAAAATTACGATTCCACTGGTTGGAGTATTGCCCCTCAAAGATTTGACAACAGAAGAAGCGCAGGAAAAGATCCGTAGCGAACTCGCTGAATATATTGTTAATCCTCAAGTTGGCTTAGTCTTAGCCACTGCAAGACCTGTCAGAATCACCATTACAGGCGAAGTCGTCAAGCCTGGTTTTTATGCCCTTCAGGATTCACGCCTTCCGGTGGCATTGATTGAGGCAGGAGGCACCACCCGCCTTGCCGATTTGAGAACCGTACAGGTGCGGCGGCAATCAGGCAGCAAAGAATTGTCCGAGCAGAGTTTCGACCTCTATACCCCACTTCTGAAAGGAACTGCACCCCCCGATCTCCGTTTAGTCGATGGCGATGTCATTTTGATTGCTGCCTTAGCGCCCGATAAGCTTGACGATTACAACCGTAAGTTAACCGCAGATGTCAACGTAGCGCAGCAGGAGATCACCATTCGAGTCCTGGATTACTCGAGCGGAGTCAGCCGGCTGCGAATCAAAAATGGAAGCGACTTTTTGGATGCACTAACGTCCATTAAACCAAATCTTAAAGATGCCAATCTGAAGAAGGTGAGTCTAGTTCGCTTCGACCACACAAAAGGTAGGGCAGTTGCGATCGAAATTAATGCCAAGGATGCACTCAAAGGAGATCCGTTACAAAATCCAACCCTGGAAAATAATGATGTGATTGTGATCGATCGCAACCTAATTTCCAAAATCAATCACATTCTGACTCAAATCACTCAACCCTTCAAGGATGGCTTGGGGTTTTTACTCTTCTTCGACTCAGCCTTCAATGGAGTCAGTTCAGCGTTCGGTTCTGAAGGAAAATCTCGTTAGCAGAAACATTATCAGGATTAGCCCCCATGAAAGTCAGGTTGTTTCTGAAGCGCTATTTTGCAGCGCTCAACCAATACAAGTGGATTGGACTCACCAGCTTTGCCTGCATCTCAGCAATTACAGCAGGTATAACTGCCCTACGTCCTGAGCCTCAAAAAAACTATGCTGAAGGCACTTTGCTGTATAAGCCCGCGATCGAAGCAGCGACAACCAGCAACCAGGCATCGGCTCAACAAAATTCAACTCCAGGCATAGATTCATTAGTGTCAGATAAGTTGCTCAACTTAGTCTCTGAAAATTTGAAGGCAAGTCGGCAATTCGTGGAGCCAGAAAGACTGCGTGATCAGATCAAGTTAAAGAAAGATCCTAAACAAGGGAACCGTTTCCTGATGCAATATTGGGACGATGACGCGAAACGAGCAAAGCTGGTAGTTGAGTCATTCAATAGTGCTGTATCTACTCAAAATCTTTCGGATAAAAGAAAAGCATTCGAGGCATCCATTCAGCTATTGGCGAAACGGAAGAAGCCGCTTGAGGAAAAGCTGCAAGTGGCTGAAGAAAAACTCAGGAATTTTAGCAGGCAAGAGAAGCCAGCTATTCAGGCAGCCGTTGATGGGAGCCTGGTATCTGCAATTACGAGTATTCAACAGCAACAGCGTCAGCTCCGCAGTCAGATTGAAGGCATTGATGCAGAAATGGTGAGCATCCAAAACAAGCTGGGGATGACTCCAGAGCAAGCGCTTGTTGCTTCAGCATTGAGTGCAGATACGACGATCGGCAATCTAAACAGCAAGCTGGACGCGATTAAGTCAGACCTTGAGATTCAACGTCGTGAGCTGCAACCCAAGCATCCTGATATAGTGGCGCTCGAACATCAACAGACCGTTTACGAGAAACAACTCGGGCAGAGAATTGGAGCCGTTGTTGGGAGTGGCAAAAGCACGCTATCCGTTCAAAATGTGGCTCAATTCCGTCAGGTTAGTAGCCTGGATAAAGCTCGACAGGAATTGGCGAATAAGTTAGTGACGTTGCAAACGCAGCGCGATCGCCTCGCTCAAGAGTTCAATATTCTGACTCGATCGGAACCAGAGCTACGGCAAAATTATCGAGATGGGACTGATCTGAAGTTAGATCTGGAAAACCGGAACAGAGAATTTACCCGCTATCGAGAAGCGTTTGATCAGACTGACAAGCAACTCACCGCTGCCGAGCTAGAAAAGGCTGCTGCCAGAAGCGATTGGGTCAGTGAGGGTTCACCTCAAATTAAAGATGGTTCAAATTGGCTGTTAAGCCGTCCCTTCATTCTGATCGCAGGAGGCATACTGGGTGTTTTCGTCGCTGGCACTCTGATTCTACTGCTAGACCTGCTGAATGGGAAAATTCTCATTCCAGAAGAAGTTCAGGCAATCCTTCAGCAGCGGATACCATTCCTGGGTATATTACCCTCCCTGCCAAAGCCTTCAGGCACGAGCGAGGAAACTATTCCCGTTCTGTTAGAAACAGACTCAGTCTATCTTCAATTTTATGAGTCCCTCCGCACCAGCTTACACCGACGTAGCGATCAACCTCTCAAAGTAGTTCTTCTGTCTAGCACTGCTGCTAATGAAGGCAAAACGATTAGTGCTTACAATCTTGCGATCGCGTCTGCCAAAGCCGGAAAAAAGACTCTGTTGATTGAAGCAAATCTTCGCGCACCTTCTCAATTGCAGGTTCTGGGAGTTTCTCTTAACCAAAATGAAGAGGTTGGCTCTCTGACAGACTATATGCAAATTGAGAACATTCAACCAGTATCGTCAGTCAAAAATCTCTTTGCTTTACCCAGTCCAGGTCCTCTAGAGCAAGCAACAGAAGTATTGGAATCCAATCAGGTTCAACAATTACTGGAGCAAGCACGGAACGATTTTGATTTGATTGTCGTGGATACAACAGCCTTGCAGGTGAGCGATGCGCTCCTCATTGAAACGCTCACGGACGGGTTTATTCTGATGACTCGACTGGGTTATACCGACAGAAGAAGCTTGAAAATTGTGATTGAAAAGCTGACGGAACTCAAAGACATCAAGCTCCTTGGAGTTGTTGTAAACGATGTCGCTACATCAACTAATCACGCACACCTATTAGCTCTATAAATCATGAATTCGACATCTAAAAGCCTGTCCTCAGAATCGAGTTGTCGGGAAACTACCAAAATACTGGGTAGGATCATTTATACCCGCTACAAAGTTATTCAACCGTTAGGTTCGGGCGCGTTTGGACAAACCTATTTGGCGCAAGATCTCGATCGTCCTGGTGAGCCAATCTGTGTTGTCAAACAACTGAAACTACAGACCAGCGACCCTGGGTCACAGGAGGTCGCAAAGACGTTATTTAACCGAGAAGCAGAAACACTGCGCCAGCTTGGAGCGCATGAGCATATTCCCCAAATTCTAGATTTCTTTGAGGAAGCTCAAGAGTTTTATTTAGTGCAGGAATATATTGAGGGAAAAACGTTAAGAGAAGAGCTAGATCATCACGAACTGTGGCATGAAGGCAAGGCAATTTTGTTTCTACAGGAAGTGTTAGAGATCCTGAAGTTTGTTCACTCTAAGGGAATGATTCATCGTGATATCAAACCAGAGAATATCATTCGACGAGCTCAAGACCGCGATCTATTTTTAATCGATTTTGGAGCTGTTAAACAAGTTTGGGACTCTAATCAAAAACAAACCTCTCCAACAATCATTCATACGTGTGGATATAGCCCCCCAGAGCAATTGGCGGGAATGCCAGAATTCAACAGTGATTTGTATGCGTTGGGAATGACTTGTATTGAGGCGCTGACTGGAGTCAAACCTGAATTTTTAGCCCAGCAGAGAAATGCCAGAACCCGAGAAATTAATTGGTCTAGCAAGATAAGAGTTAGCAACGAATTCAAGTCTTTGCTTAACAAGATGGTGTGTATCGATGCTCAGAATCGCTACCCAAGCGTCAGTCACGCCGTGCGAGAACTACACCACTTATCGAGTTTAGCTCACCCAAACCAAACACCAGAATCAGTAGAGCCTGAACGCAAAACAATCAACTCCAACTCCCACTATACACCGACAGTCATTACTCCTCCAAAAGCTGACAGTGGCAGCCACTCGGAAGAGATCGAAGAGGATGATTCTGAGCAAGATTTTGATCATCGCTTAGGCTCCAAAGTTTCAAAGCTCCAACAAAAGAACAAACCAAACTCCAAACAAATATTCGTGGAACTAACCGAGCAGCTTAAACCCAAATACAAGATTCCAAAACTTGAGGTAACAACAAAGAATGCCAATCAATTTTTAAAAGAGAAGTTTGTGCTGTTGTCTGGCTTCCTGGTATTTATGGTGTTTGGATTGTCACTACTGTCCCTCGTAATCCATCCGAAGCCGCCAATTCAGTTAGCTCAACCATCCCAATTACTAGAACCACTCAATAGTAAAAAAACTGATGGCGTAGAGCAAATGGCTATGTTTGAGAAGTGGGAGGCTTTTAAGGAGCACACGTCATCAATAAAATTTCTCGGTTTTACCTCTGATGATCAGCTTATTTCTAGCGGTGAAGAAGGTTTAGTCAAACTTCGAGATCTCAAGACGCAATCAGTTAAAACCCTCACTCGAACTCAAAATAGAATTTTGGCTGTTGCTGGTAGTGCGAATGGAGAAGCGTTGGCGATCGCAACTAACGGCAAATTCATTGAGGTCTGGAACCTGAAGCAGCTTAAAAAAAATCGTCAGCTTTCAACAGAGCAACTTTCCTGGTCACTGTCACTCAGCCCGAATGGTGAGACATTGGCAGAAAGTGGGCTTGGATCTGTCAAGCTGTGGAAAAATCTCCAGTCAAAGCCAAAAATGTCTGAAAACCATCAACTGCTATTTAAAGATTCTGAACCCATCAAATCGATCGCACTAAGCTCTGACACTTATATTCTTGCCGGGGGAAGTGCCGATGGAACCATTAAGATCTTTAATTTTGCAGGCAGCACATCACATACTTTTAACGGTCACTCAAAAGTAGTCAATTCTATCGCAATTAATGTCAGTGATACAGTTTTATTTAGTGGTAGCGAAGACGACACTATTCGCCTTTGGAATGTTTACGCGCCTCAGGAAATGTCTACGATACAGGCTGACCTTGGAGGCGTAAAAGCGATCGCGATTCACCCAAATGGCAAGATTGTTGCTGGAGGTGGGTATTACGGTACGGTCAAATTATGGGACTGGCATACAGGCAAACTAATTTCAAGTTTTTCAAATCATCTAACAGAAATAACCGCGTTAGCGTTCAGCTCGGATGGTCGAACGCTTGCTGCTGGCGATGGCGATGGTGAGATTGTGATTTACACCTCAAAGTAAGTGTTCATTATTGAGTTGGACTCCCAATGATTATGATGGCTAGAAACAGAAAATTGCTGAGCTTTATTCAAGAACTGAAACAGCTAGTTGCTGATGATTTCAGCCAGGATCAGTTCTTCCAAAAGCTTACCCAAGATTTAGATAGAATTACGAGTGACTTAGACGCAGATAAATTAAATGTTTGCCTATTAAGCGCTGATTTAAGTCTGGCTCAATCATTTCATCAGCTTCTGAACTCCTATCAAAACCTGGAGGATCAGTATCAATTTCAGTTAAATGAGCTGCCAGAACAGCCATTACAGGAACAGAGAACGGTATATCCAGCTTCTTTAGTACTTCAAGAATTAGAAGATGAAGGAACCATTAAACAGACTCACTATGAGCTTTCATCCAAGCCAGTACTGGAAGTTGGACGTAAGCCCGAATGTGATATTTATATTCCAGATTACTGTACCCGCGTCAGCGGTCAGCATCTGGAAGTACATTTTTGTCCGACTGAGGATCTTTGTAGTGTTCCTCAGTGGCAGATTAGAAACTCTGAGGGATGCAAGAACGGTACATACATTAACGGAAAGCAACTTGTAGGAAGCCAACTTCTGAAAGCGGGCGATCGCCTCGTCTTGGGGGATGAGCAGCCAGCCTCTAAAAGTCCTGTATTACTGTTTGAATGTCAATTCACATCGGATGAATTTTTCACCAAGGACTGCGAAAGCCAAAATTTGAAAAAGCTGGTAAACTGTGATATTTTACTGCTTGTTATTGATTCTCACCGTGAACTTTTAGAGGAAGAGAGGAAGCTGCTGGAAGTCGCAAGATCAGTAGCAGTCTTTGAAGTTCTTTTGGTAATTTATTTAAAGGAAACGGTTGAAGTTGTCAATATTTCTAAACATCCCGATTCCCTTATAGAAGTCAAAAAATTAAATCAAAACATGGCTTCGCTTGATCACAAGCAAATCGATTTGATCAAAGCTAAGCGTGCGCTGATTCAGGTGACTTCAAGCATGGATAGGGCTAACAAATTTCTTCTCATCGAGCAAGAAAAACTTAAGCATGAGATGAAAGTAGTCGAGAATCAGCAGACTCATGAAAGCAGAAGAGAATCTATGGAAGACGTATCTTCCTTACTAAAGCTAGTCAATGAGCAGAAGATAAGCTTTTCTAAGTCGATCGAGACTGCCCTAAGTTACTCTAAACATGACTTACTTGATGATTCGTTAGCAGACAGTATTCAGCAGAAAATTCAGGATCTGATTGATGCATTAGAAGCACATGTTGTTAAACAGGATGGTAAAAAATATCTAGAATTAAGGGCTGGAAGCTCTGAAACAAACGTAAACGGCTTTATAGTGGAGTTTTGCGAAGAGGAACTGCTCAAGTGGGCGAATGAGGAGTGGAGAAAAATTCGTCGGTGTTACGGTAACGGTGGCTTAGAAGGTTTAGTTAGAAGTTCCAATGTGATATTGAAATTAATATACGAGAAGAGCAATACAAATTTTAATCCGCGTATCAAGCATAAAGTTGAGTTTGAAGGAGTTTTTCAGTCTTCGCTGAAAAGAATCCCTTGTCGAATTGAATATCAAGAAGACCCGACTTTTATTTACTTCATCAAAAAGATTAGGAGTTCTGTTTTTCAAGTTATGGGAATACTGTTTCTTTTAAGTTTTTTAGGGCTGAGTCGAGGCAGTTTTATGAAGGGTATAGTGAGCCGTATAACGAGTTCTCCGTTGTTATCTCTATTAGCTTTAGGAATGATTATCTGGCTAATGTACAAGCTCTATAAAACCTATCAAAGCGATCGAGTTGCTGAAGTTCGCAAAGCGTCGGAGAAAATTAGACAAGAACTACGAAACTATTACCAGAAGGTAGTCAAGAACCGTTTTGCTGAAAAGCTAACACAAAGCTTGGAAGCTTTTTTGAAAGAAGAAATTAGTAGATTTGATGAAGGAATTAAAGCCTCTCTACATACCACAGGCAGAATCCCTACAGAAACAAGAAATGGACGGATGGACTTTAAAGCCCATCTAAAAGATTGTCAAAGCAACGTCATAAAGCTGGAGAAAAAGCTTAAAGACTTTCAGAAAGTTAAAGATAAACTTCAGAGGTTAGGAGATTCATAGGAGATTCATAGGAGATTCATAGGAGATTTTATGGGTCAGATTACAAGGTTGCTGTTGACGTTGTTAACCAGTGGAGTGGCGATCGCCAGCTTTTCCTTTGCATACTTGCCAGGCTCAGCTTTTAGTCAAATCAGGCAGAAAAGTGCACTTGAAACCTTGCAAAGCATCTTCCGACCGAGACGGCGACCGGGTGGCACTCGCGGACCAGTCTGTTTAATTACACCCGGTCTGCGCCCAGGATGGGTGCCGCTGAGTGCAATCCCGTTTGTCCTGAGCGATCGCCCCCTCTTTGTTTGGCAAAGACCTGTTGCTGGAGTGGAAGTGCGCCTTGCTAAAACTAACGCTGTTGTGTGGCATCAATCCCTGCCATCTAAAACCCAGCGTATTCTCTACCGGGGAGCACCGCTACAGCCAGGTCAGATTTATCAGGTGATTGCATTTGGGCGAAACAATGCCCCGCTTAATGTCGGCGAAGATGCTCAGTTTAGGCTGGTTGATGCCAGTCAACGGGATGAGACGATCAGAGAACTCGCCGCAACAGAGGCTAAATTGAACCAACGAAAGCGCTCAGCCGAGGTGATCGCGATCGCCAAAGCCATTGCACTGTCTAACCGTTCGCTGCTGTCGGATGCCTATCAACTGCTTGATGCGCTACCTAATCGATCGCCAGAGCTAACCGCCTTTCTCACCAAAATCTCTGCCAACGTTTGTGGTGATTAGTCAATGGTCGGTAGTCAGTGGCAAGCTACAAACGACAACTGACAAATCAGAGAACGGTACTTTATGCCATTGAAAACCGCTTTGCATAAGAACCCTGTTTTACCAAGCATTACCAACTAAGGTGAAGGCTGCCCAATAGTAGGGGTGGGAAAGATCGTCCTGTCGATTTTTCAGTTCTGGTGGTAGAGAGCGAGTGCGAGTGCTAAGTGCTGGGCTGTTCTTTAAGCTGACCTGTTTGCTCAACAGCGCCATCTGGGTGCGTCTGAGTGCGTCTGGTTTCATCGTTGTTCTAAGCTGGCGATAAAACTCGGTCATTAGCACTAGCGTACCTATATCACTGATATGCCACAGACTGGCGATCGCCGCTTTACTACCTGACATGACAGCCAACCCAGCAAACCCTAACTCAGCCTGGGGATTGCCAATTGCCGTGCGGCAAGCGCTCAACACCAATAGCTGCACCGGGGGAGAACGCAAGCCCAGGTCTCGTAACCGATTGAGTGATAAACGCTTATCCCAAAACTGGATATAGGAGTTTGAAATGGAGCCGGGAGCAAAGTCGGCATGGGTTGCCAGGTGGACGATGCTATAGGGAAACCTGGCTCGATGGGTCTGCAAATTTGCCAGCGTAAAGTTCTGGTTGAGCAGCACCTCACCCTGCCATAGGGTTTTAGCGATGGTCTCAAGCTCTAGGGGTACGGCAGGGAGGGGAGACTGCTCCTCAAACTTAGATGCACCCATCGCTAACACTTTTGCACCCTTCAGCTCAGTCGGACGGGGATCCAGCAAATTAAAAGCGGGGATCACGGCAAGGTTGTACTTCTCAACTAAAAATCGTTTGCCATCGTGTAGCGCAGCTAATGGAACTGTGCGTAATCCACTCCCCAAACAAAAAATTAAGGTGTTGATTCGGAGTGCTCTCAAGTCACGCTCTAAGGGTGAAATCAAGATTCGGTAAAGCCGTTGAGCGGGTTGTAGATAGTCTGAACGCTTAGTATCAGGGTCCATCACCCCGTCGCGAAAAGACTGCACAAACTGAAGCAGCGTCTGCCGATTGACGCTTGACATACGGCGATGGATCGGAGGGGCATCAGGTGGTACCAGAATCAGTTCTAAAGAGTCGTCGGTGGGAATGGCATAAACTAGCGCCGATCGTTTGCCTGTTGAGCGGGCAATAGCGTCTAACCGCTTGCGAATCGCATCTGCTTCAAGGATCTGGCTGATCAGTTCGCCGCCGTAATACTGCTCGTACTGATATTTCCAACCCAGTTCCACCAGTCGAATGGCACCTACAACATCTTTGCGATCGAGCGCTTCTTGAAGCTGCTCAACGCTCAGCGGAGAGGCGGACAACTGCACCGTTGGGTCAGCCGCAACGGTCAAATTTGTCGCAGCTAACACAATCCCGATTGCCAATGGAGCGAGCAAACTTCGTCTGGTCAAGTGCCTCATGCTGTAGAAACCTCCCTTCGTTCAACCCCAATTGAGCGTTTTGGTTGAGCCAGTCCAGATTTCTGCTTATCTTACTGCATAGGTTCAAATTCTTCAATGTCTAGGTAGAGTTAGGGAGGTGGTCTGCGATCGCCTGAATCATCTCTGCCCGCTAAACATCTGCTTGCTCAACAAAGGATTGGATGAGAATTTTGTAGCCATTCAACGCATCAAAATTCTCTACATAGCAAATCTCATTGGTATGAGGTGGGGGCTGGGGGTTGGGGGTTTACCCCCGCGCAGGAGGCATTGCTCCCTGCACTCCCGTACCTCATCCATGTGGGAACCGCTACATCAGCAGTTAGGGGAAAAGCCCATCCTTAAATCTGAGGAATCCGTAGTCATCATGAGTGAATCATCGCAGTATTGGCAGTTAGTCAGAATTGATGCAGCGGAGGCTGGTGGAGGCTATAAACTCCAGCTCATGCCCCCAGCCCAGGAGTTTTTTGGAGCGCAATTCCCGGAGGTGGTCAGCCACAAAGTCAAAGCTCAGAATTCAGTTCAACGTGAGCTGTTGAATCTATCACACGCTAATTCTGGATCTGAGGCAGACAGCATTAAGGCAGAACTTTGCCTGCGCTGCTATCTTTCTCATCCCATTTTGCAAGCTTGTCGTCGACGGGCAAGATTATTTGGTCCAGGACATGGGTTTACCTACCGTGATTTGCTGCCCTTTGTACTCAATGATGATGGTAAACCACCGCGAGGGGTGTTTGTGCCTTTTTCAGTCGAGATCTTAAGTTCTTTTTCAACGGTGCACCAGTGTAGTTTGGCGACATGGGTTGATCTGCGGGTGCGGCGAAACCCCGAACTCAATCAATTTTTGCTGGAGTGTGGGTTGCGCTTTAGCAGCGATTGGGCGTTGCTAAACCGGGCAAATCCTAAGGAGCTTGACGACATCGATCGCACCCTCATTGAAGTGTTCCATACGGTTTACCGCCGCGATCGTCGCCAGCAACATCGTCAGGGTATCCGGCAAAAATGTTTTGACCCAACCGATGCCCAACTACAAGCAATGATGTGTGCTCTGCGGGAGCGCCAGGTGTTGATGCATTCTGCCCCCAGCTTGCTGAACCAGTTGAAGCAGCTTGCCTATCGGTTGCGGCGTGAGGATATCTGGGGACGGCGCGGGTTTCCGCTCACCGAACCACTAGAGATGACCGATCCAGACACGGGCGAAACGAGTTTGAAAGAAATTCCAGCCCAGACGGGAACCCCCGATCCAGAAGCTGCCGAACGCTCAGAGCTACAGGCATTTTGCTACGAACAATTGTTGAGTTGTCTCGCTCAAGGAATTCGGGAAAGCATTGGCGATCGCATTCAAACCCTCAAACAACGCCCTCGGTACGTCCATCTCGCCCATCAGGTAAAACCCGCCCTGCGTCTGCTCTATTTTGAGAGCAAATCCCAGGGACAGATCGCGGCCCAATTGGGCATGACGAACCAATCTCAAGTTAGCCGCATCCTCAACCCGAAGGAATTGCTGGCTAGCATCCGGCAACGGACACTCGAAGCGCTACTGCACTGCATCCTGGAAAGGGTTCGCGATCTAAAAATCACTCATTTTCCAGTCTCGCCAGACTATCTGAAAAATCTCATGCATCAGGTGGGCGTGTTTATCGATGAACACGTGTTTGAAACAGCCCTCGCAGAGCTTAATGCGAGCCGGAATCGCTCAATGGACAGCTTGTATGCTCAACATCTGCGTCAAATTTTGAGTGAACAGAAAATAACCCCAGCGGCTTAAGGATTAGCGCTTAGCTGTCCAATGTTGAAGCAATGTTTTGCCAAGGCTAACAACTAATCACCAACAACTAATCACTACTGAAACGCTGTTCTAAGCATTAAAAGGAGTATCTATGAGTTCTCAAATTGATCTAACTGATTTACTGGTGGATTTAGAGACATTGCAAGCAGCCATCATGCCGTTGGAGCCAGAATACTTTGACCGGGCGGTGCAGATGAGCCGTTTGGCGATCGCGGAAGCCCAGCAATGGCGCATCTATCTCAACGGACTGGCGTTTTGCAGCTTTGAGCAGTGGTTGCAGGAACGAGCCGCCGATTTGCCCATCCAGCAGGATCTGTGCTCAGTTTTGCAGCCCCAGTATGCCAGTGTGTTGGATGCTGTTTGCAACTTAAAAGTGGGCGCTTTTACGCTCTGCCTGATTGTGACCGAAAGCGTAGCGCGGGAAGTGGTAACTATCCCCAGAGCCGTGGTTGATCTACCCGAATTTGTCGCGCACTTTTATGTGCTGCTGGAAGTACAGGAAGAACAGGAGCAAACCATTTTACGCGGTTGTTTGCGCTACGACCAGTTGCTTCAGCACCGCCAAGATGCTAACTTGCAACCGGATGTTTACTGGCAATATCAGTTGCCACTGGACTGGTTTGATTCCGATTCAACTCACCTGTTGTTTTACCTGCGCTTTCTTGATCCAATCACCCTATCTCTGCCAGCGATTTCAACCGCTCAGTTAAGGCAGCAATCGAGCGTGCAAGAAGATTTAGCCCGCTTACTGCCTCAACTTGGTGTCAATGCTGAACTGCCGCAAGTGTTGACCTGGGAGCAGGGAGCCGCGTTGCTGACCAACCCACCCCTTCTAAATTTGCTGTACCTGCTCCACACCAGACCGGAACAAACTGCGGCAATTACGCAGCGATTGACTGAACTGCTAACTCAAATGAGCCAGCCGGTCATCAATGTCTGGCAGTGGTCGCAGGATGTGTTAGACGAAACGGCACAAGCCTTTGCCTGGTCGATGCCGCGCCTTCTGATACCCGCGATCGCGATGCGGCGATCGCTCGAAAAGGTGGAAGCGACCTTGCAAGATTTGACGCAACGTCAGGGGATTGAGATTCCTCAACAGGCTCGTTATGCCTCTGTGACTCTGGCAGATCCTGGCTTTCAACTTTGTGCTGTAACCTGGCTGATGTCACCGCACGAGACCAGGCAAACGGTGTTAGACCTGGTGCAGGAGTGGTCGCTCTTGTTAATTTTGGTCGCTCAACCTGGAAAGGTGCTTCCCCTGGGTACTAAGCTCCAGGTCAGTACGACGACAGTTTTAGCGGAAGCGGTCTTAGATACTACTGACCTCTACCTCTACGTATTGGTAGAAGGCAATCAAAATGAGGCGTTTACCGCGTCTATTTCAGCTCCCAACGGACTTCCCATTACACTACCCACATTTGTTTGTGATTCTGAACACGCATGATGTTATTGCGATCGCCATTTCGGCTCAAAGTTCGACAGGTTGACCAATTCTGCGTGTTTGATTTATTCCATCCCGATGGGCAGGAAATTTCAGCTACGTTGAGCTTTCCAGCGACACTAGCTGAGCGACACCAGAGTTGGCAGCAAATCTACCTCAAACGGTATGAATTACAAACGCGGGCACGGGTTGGCAGCAAGAGTGGCAGCGGCACACCGACCAGCTACGACTGGGATCAGGAACTCCGGATCGCCGAAACTGCGCTGCTGAATGAATTGGATCACTGGTTAGGACAGCCAGAGTTGTTAGAGATCCGCGAAGCGATTCAGCAAGCCGTGGAGCGAACAGCCCAAAAGCATCTAGGGCAAGAAACCGGGCAAGAAACCGGATATTCTGGCGGGGTGACGATCTTGCTGGAGTGTACCCCACTTTCCCTGGCACGTCTGCCCTGGGAAACCTGGAAGCTGGTGCCTAAAGAGGCTGCCTTTGGGACGGTTCGCATTGCCCGCACCTGCACGGCGCAAATTGCCCCACCCGTTTCTGCAAAAGTGCTTCGACGTGGCAAAATTCGCATCCTGGCAATTATCGCTGCGGCTCCAGAGTTGGATCATGGACTAGATCAAAAAATTCTGCGATCGCTGCATCCCGTTGCCGAAATTGAATTCGTTCATTGTCAGTCAACCTCAACTCAACCAAACAACGGGGTGCAATCTGAACTGAAGCAACGAGTTGCCACCGCGATCGCCGATGAGCGGGGTTGGGACATCCTCTTTTTCGCCGGACACAGTAACGAAGAAGTGAATACTGGCGGCAAGTTGGAGCTTGCCCCACAAACGACGCTGGCAATCAGTGAAATCGAGCCACAGCTCTGTGTGGCAAAACAGCGGGGCCTGCAACTGGCAGTGTTCAACTCTTGCTGCGGGCTGCACATTGCGGAATCCCTCATTCGACTGGGATTGCCTCAGGTGGTCGTGATGCGCGAGCAGATCCAGGATGCGGTGGCACACAAATTTTTGGAGCAGTTCTGCCACAGCTTAATCGGCTCTAAGAATGTCCATACAGCCGTTCTAGAGGCCTGTCACTACTTTTCCAGGGAAAATATTTCCTATCCTTCGGCTCACCTCATCCCCTCTCTCTTTCGGCATCCTGACCCCAAGGCGCGATTGTTTCGCGTTGAACCGTCTGCACTGAAACGTGTCTGGCAACAATGGCGATTAACCCGCCGGGAGGCGATCGCGATCAGCACAGTCTCCCTGCTCAGCTTCATGGTGCCAGTCCAGGAGTTGCTGTCGGAGGTGCGCTACTGGAGTCAAGCGGTTTATCGGCAAACTACTCATCAGTTTCCACCAGCGGCTTCACCCCCAGTGACTCTACTAGAAATTGATCAGGCATCCCTTGACCGGAAAGGTCTTGATGCTTACAAAGTGAAGCCGATGAGCCGCGCTTACCTGGCAGAATTAGTCGATCGACTGCGGCAACTGCGGGTCGGTGTTGTGGGAGTCGATTATTTGCTGGACGGTTCCACCAACGAAGATTCGACCCTGAAAACAGCGGTGCAAGCAGCCATTCAGCAGCAGACCTGGTTCGTGTTTGCTGCCCGCCAGAATGATGCGGGGCAACCCATCCGCGTCACGCCCAACATTGCCAAACCCGATTGGATCCTACAAGGAAATATTGATCTTGTGGGCTGGAATGTGATGCTGCCCGAAAACCCTGGCTGCCGCGACTGTCCCTTCGCCTATCAGCTTGCCCTGGCGCAGACGCTTCGCTCTAATCCGGCTGCTCCACAGCCCCAAAGCAATCCTTCAATCAGCTTGCACAATCGAGTTAGTCAGTATCTTCAAGTCAACGATGCCACTAAAACACTCGCATTTTTGAGCCAATCCAAATTTCCCTTAAGTTTGCAACCCATCCTTGACTTTTCCCTGCCGCCTCAACAGGTGTATCGTTCTCTCGCTGCCTGGGATTTTCTGGAACGCCCCCTGGACGATGCCGCGCTAAAGGCATTACAGGGACAGGTTGTGATTATTGGCTCTGGTGGCTATGACCAGGCAGATGATAGCTTTCCAGTCCCCCTGGCAGTTCGCTACTGGCGTTCCGTCAAAAACCAAGCGGAGCAGAATCATCAAACGCTGCAATCTCAAGTCTTTCCAGGTGCAGCCGCTCACGCTCACACAGTACATCACCTCCTCGTTCAACACACACTGCTCTGGATTCCCGATCTCTGGATAATTGGGGTTGCAGCAATTTTTGGTAAGGGAATGACTCTGTTACTGATTGGCAAAAAGCACAGCCAACGGCGGACGCTGGTGTGTTTGAGCGGTGGTGGCACCGTCGCCTACGGTCTCATCGGTCTGCAAAGCTATGTTTCTGCCTCAGTTCTCTTGCCCTGGCTGTTGCCCTCAGCCTTATTTTGGCTCTACATCCTGCCTGCCCTGCGGCGAACTGCATAGGCTCCTTCGAGCAGTTCGTATAGATCATTAAGACAATTAAAGCGTTGTCAGCAGAAGCAGTCACGCTTCCTGCTGTATTCAGCAAACCATCCATTACTCCCCTTAGCCCCCAAAGGAGGACTTATGCGTCGATGCAAATGCGCCCTAGCGATGCTGCTGGCTGGCATGACGATCGCCATCTCAATTTCATTCCCACTAGAAGCCTCCCCCGGTAGCCGCAGCAACCAACCGTCGGTAGTCATAAAGCTAGCAGGTTTGTTTAAAAAAAGGGTTCGTTCAGGCGGGACTCGCAGCGGCTCTGTCTGTGTGGTGACACCTGACCTGGGCGGCGAACGTCAACTCTGGAGCGATCGCCCAGTGATCGTCTGGCGTGAGGGTAACGTCGCTCGCGTTCAGGTGCGGCTGGCTGACAGCAAAACGCTTGTCTGGGAGCAAATTCTATCAGGCACACAAACTAGCGCCACTTACAGCGGGGCACCTTTGCAGCCCGGACAACTTTACGAAGTGGTGCTGCTAGACAATACGGGTAAAAAATTGGTGAAAGAGGGTTTTCTTCCCCAATTTGTGCTGCTGAGTGTTGCCGATCGCACCCGTATCAGTCAAGCGTTAGAGGTAGAAGAACACCAACCTGACAACAAGCAAGAAACCACTGAGGAAATTGTGGCGGCAAAGGTGCGGTATCTTTTAGAACAAAATCTAGTTTCTGATGCCTTTCAATTGCTTTACACCACCGAAAGTGCATCGCCTGAACTGAAGGAGCTAATGCAGCAGGTTGTCGCGATCGCCTGTGATGATGAGCTGTTGAGTGCCTCAAGTAACTAAATTTCAATGGATGCCTCTGATCGGCTCCAGTGCTGCTACTGTTAGCAAGTTAGAACCTTAAAGTAAGGCATTAGTGCTAATGCGATGGACTTCTAATCAACCGCTCAGGGTCGCAAAGCTTGGTTTACTCCTCGCATCACCGCTGTTGGGGAGTCTTGTGCAACTGCCACTTTGGGCGCAGGCGATTGCTCCAGCGGCAGACGGCACAGGCACGGCGGTTACACGCACTGGTGAACGGTTTGATATCAACGGTGGACAGCGATCTCAGGATGGCGTCAATCTCTTTCACAGCTTTCAGCAATTTGGTTTAAATTCAAATCAGGTTGCTAATTTCCTTTCTAACTCAGCAATTCGCAACATTTTAGGACGAGTCACTGGCGGCGAAGCCTCGATCATCAATGGACTCCTTCAGGTCACAGGTGGCACCTCTAACCTGTATCTAATGAACCCTGCTGGGATTGTTTTTGGTGCCAATGCTCGACTTAACGTTCCTGCCGCCTTTACTGCCACAACAGCTACCGGCATTGGCATCGGCAATCAATGGTTCAATGGGTTGGGGGACACTGATTACTCCACCCTGGTTGGTATACCCGATGCCTTTGCGTTTGCCACAGCGCAACCAGGCGCAATCATCAATGCCGGGAATCTAACCGTTGCATCGGGTCAATCCCTGACTTTGCTGGGCGGCACTGTAGTTAATACTGGGCAACTTGCAGCACCCGCAGGGCAAATTACCGTAGCGTCTGTTCCAGGCACGAGTCTGGTTCGTTTGAGTCAGGCAGGCACCCCCCTGCACCTGGAATTTTCCCCTCTTTCCTCCCCTGCTTCCCCTACCCTCGCTGTGCCTCCTGCTCCCGCCTCCTTAGCTCAACTATTAACCGGTGGAGAGGTTGTAAACGCGACCGGGTTGACCGTTCGCAATGGACAGGTGGAGCTGACCGGCTCAGGGATTCGGGTAGAAGCAGGTGATGTGGTTGTCCGAACAGCGATCGCCCAAACGGCAACGTTGTCTGCTCACCGCAATCTGACCCTAGTCGAAAGCCAATTGCAGACAACGGGAGCTTTGCATCTGCTGGCACAAGACACGGTTCAGGTGCGAGACAGTGTAGCCGCTCCATTTCTGGCAAAGGCAGGCGGATCGCTGACTGTCCAGGGCAACCAGGGTATCGACATTTTGGCACTGAATCACCCAGAGCCTGCGTTTCAAAGTGGCGGCAATCTCAGCTTGATCAGCGATGGCATAATTTCTGGCGATGCCCACTATGCCAGCGGTGGCAACGTTGCGATGCGCAATTTAACGGGTGGCGGTGGGCAATTTATCAGTCTCTACGATCCAATCTTCACTGTAGGGGGAGATTTTATTCAGCCCGGTTCCTACACAGGTGCGGCGCTCAAAGTTCAGGCGGGCGGCAATATTACATTCAATGGTGGGATTCAAATTACGTCACCCGATGCGACCGCAACTGGAGATCCTGACTCTAACCTATTAACGACCAGTCGAGCATTGATTTTGCGCTCGGGCGGTAATATCACGACAGGCGCGATCGACACGACACCAATCGGAGGAGTGGATGGTGGACCTGTCATCCTGTCTGCGACAGGTGATGTTACGACAGGTGAGATTAATACTTCATCCATCGGTGGAAATGGAAATACCATCAATGTGTTGGCGGGCGGCAATATTAGAGTCACCGAAATTAATACCGTTGCTGACGGTGGTTCTCCTGGTAACAGCGGAGCAGCCAGTTTAAACGCGCCAAACGGCAGCATCACGGTGGATGTAATCAGTACGTTTAAAGGAGGAATTCCTCAAACGCTACCGGGAGCAACTCGTCAAACCGGAGACGGTGGCGCAGTTACCCTAAATGCGCTACAAAATATCGTCATCAATGGTGATTTGGATAGCGGCAGTGGGGGTATTGGCAGGGCAGGCAACATTAATCTTTCCAGCAGTCAAGGTGCAATTCGGATTGATGGAAGGCTTTTTGCCCGTTCAGATCAGGGAAATGGCGGTGCGATCGCCCTGAACGCTGCAAATATTACGCTCAATACAGTCAGTACTCTGGGAGTCTTTGGAGGCGGCAATATCCGTCTCAACAGCGCGGGCGAAATCAATCTTTCGGGCAATATTTTTTCAGGCACGGGACTGCCAACAGTCACAACGCTTCAGAACCCGTCGGGTGACGGCGGCAATGTCGTGCTGTCTGCCAACGGTAATATCACCATCGGTGAACAAATCAATACCCTCGTTCCGTCAAACTATTTGCTTGGTAATGCAGGAGATATAAGCATTACCAGTCGTGCAGGCACAATCACTATCCGCGATCGCTTAGATGCTGGCACAACCAGAGGCAATGGCGGCGATATTTTTGTTACAGCACAGAGGGACATTAATACCGCTGGCTTAGTTTCCTATGTGGTGAACAACGGGGCAGGCGACGCAGGTGATATTTTTCTGAAAAGTTTGGAAGGGGCAATTAGTGTTGGCGCTTCCGTTCCAAGTGGTACTGCACCGATTGCTTTATCTGCCCGTTCTGAAAACGGCAATGCGGGAAATATTCGTCTGGAAGCAGAAACGGGAGTTGTGATCGCCCCGAACAGATCTTCAGCCGCAATTGAAACCACTGCGACTGGAAACGGAGGCAATCTCACCATTAAAACCAACAGTGGCAACATCATCATTGGTGCCGCAATCTCTACCGCTTCTAGCAGCGGCAATGGTGGTTCTGTCATCCTTGATCCGCCAGGCTTAATTCAAGTTAATACCATCAACACTCAGGGTGGACCTAGTGGAGTAGGAGGCAAAGTGGACATTACCGCCGGATTGTTTCGAGCAACGGGAATATTTATCGATCGCAACAGCATTTCTGCCAGCATTTCTGCTGCTGGTGGACAAGGGGGAGGCTCAATCATCATTCGCCACAACGGCGGCTTAAGCAGCACCCCTTTTGTAGTAGGAGATGCTTCCGTAAACGGCACGGCTGGAACTATCACAACCGGAACTGGTAACTCAATTTTACCTTTTCAGTCATTTCCTGGAATTTTCAGGCAGGGAAAGCCGCCGAATGACATTCAAATTTTGACGCAGGAAACCGATCCTATCCCCTATCCACCGCTTTCTAATCTGCAAGCACAATCCTTCATTCCCGCCAGCAACCTTGATGAGCGTGTTTTTAACGTTGAAAAAAAATTCACTGAACAGTTTGATCAATCCGTTGGGCAGTCGAATACTCCCATCAAAACATTAGAAGCGATTCAACGAGAACTGATCGCGATTCAGCGTCAATCTGGCGTTAAAGCTGCCATCATTTATGGCGTTTTTGTCACTCAAGCAAGACCACAGGTAGCTGAACCCAATAGCTCAGTCAAAGCAGACCCCTACGTCAAAATCAGTCAGCAGCCACAGAGTCAGCTAGAACTGGTGCTGGTGACTGCCACAAACAAACCCGTCTCCAAACCCATTCGTGTTCTGCAACCAGAAGCAATCAAAGTTGCTGAAGCCTTTTCTAAGGCAGTTAAACGCGGTTCAAGAGCCAGCCGGGATAGGACTTACTTACCACTGGCTCAAAAACTCTATAGCTGGTTGGTTGTTCCGCTCAAATCAGAACTTGATCAGCAGGGGATTCAAAACTTAGTATTTATTCTAGATGAAGGATTGCGATCACTGCCATTAACAGCACTCCATAACGGGCAATCATTCCTGGTTGAACAATACAGTGTCGGGCTGGTGCCCAGCATGAGCTTAACCGATAGCCGATATGCCAATATCAGTCGCGCTAAAGTGTTAGCGATGGGTGCCTCCCAATTTCCCGCTGTGACTGGACTGGATAAAGAGCCAAGCTTACCCTATGCTTCAGTTGAGATCAACGCCATCACGCGCGAACTGTGGACAGGAGATTCCTTTCTCAATACCGACTTCACAATTTCCCAGTTAGAATTGCAGCGCCAGCAAAAACAGTATGGCATTGTGCATCTGGCAACCCACGCCTCTTTTGATACTGAAAACCCAGAGAACTCCTACATTCGCTTCTACAACGAACGCCTGGATTTTAACAAACTCAGAACCGTAGATTGGAACAAACCTCCGATCGAATTATTGGTGTTAAGTGCGTGTGAAACAGCCGTTGGGGGGGCACAAGCCGAACTGGGGTTTGCCGGTTTGACCGTGCAGACGGGTGTCACATCTGCATTAGCAAGTCTCTGGTTGGTCAATGATGAAGCAACCCTTGTCCTGATGACAAAGTTCTACAAAAATTTGAGCACCAGTCCAATCAAAGCCGAAGGACTGAGACAAGCCCAAATTGAAATGTTGAGACAGCAGAAGTTTCAGCAGCTAAGCTTTCTATTCAACGATTTAGAGCAACAAGGGATCAATTTGTCTGACCTTTTAGAAGTGATTGAAGGGAGAGAGTTTTCCCACCCCTATTTCTGGGCAGGTTTCACTATTGTTGGCAATCCCTGGTAAGACAGTATAAATCGGTAGTGCTACACAAGTAATGATGCAGGTAGTGCTACACAAGTAATGAGGTTCTGTCGCAAGAATGATAAGCTGGGGAGGTTCAATTTTCTCCCATCTCATCCAAAATGGCTTCCCAATCCCTGTTTAAGTGGTGTCACTTTCTGCCAGAGATCAGCCTGCTGAGCGTGCGGTGGTCTTGCCGTTAGCCCTTAAGCGATCGGAATCTAGAAGAGATGATGGCGGAGCGAGGAGTCGAAGTGGATCACTCAACGATCAACCGATGGGTGTTGAAGGATGCGCCAGAACTGGACAAACGACTTCGACCCCCTTTGCATCCGACGAACGCTTCCTGGGGGGTGGACGAGACTGACATCGAAATCAAAGGTGAGTGGCAGGCTTTGGATCGAGCCGTGGACTCAAAAGGCAACACCCTTGACTTCATGCCGAGTGCCAAGCGGGATCGTAAGGCAGCCGCACGCTTTTGCCACAAGGGACTCAAAGCCCAGCACACGCAAGCACCACGAGTGATCACCGTCGCTAAAAATGCTGCTGACCCAGCAGCAATGGAACCGCTGAAGGCAGAGGAGACGATCGCGGATGAGACCGCATTGAGGCAGAGCAAGTATTTGAACCATATTGTTGAACAAGACCATCGCAACATTAAGCGCATTGTCAAGCCAATGATGGGTTTGAAGTCTTTCAACAGTGCGAGCAGAACGTTGCGTGGGATTGAAGCGATGCATATGATCAGAAAAGGGCAAGTGAAAGGGATCAGTCAAGGGGATAGTGTGTCTCAAGCAAAGTTCATCAGCGAAAGCTTTGGAGTGCGCGCTTAAGACAAGACGATTGGTACCGATCGTCTGTCACCTTAAAAAGTTTGCGACACAACCGAAAAAACGGCATACCCTCAAATGCCAAGTCCTGATTGACCAGTCCAGTGGCGCGGTCATTTGTCTGTTTTTCGGCAAAGGAAGTCGGCATGCTTGCAAACTCTTTCAAGCCTTGGGGGCTCACCTCCATCCTGAAACCCAAAGTTTGCACGATAAAGGCTATCAAGGCATCCAAAAGCTACATGCCAACAGTCGCCTCCCCATCAAGAAACCCAAGGGGTAGGGTGGTTTCATTTAGGGAGAGAGAAATCAAGATAGAGAAAGGTGCGTTCCCCTTAATGCGATGACCTCGACATTGAACCTCATTGAAGCATTAAAGCAAATCCCAGACTATCGCAAAGGAAAGGGAAAGCGACACTCCCTCTGGTTGATTCTGATGCTAGTTCTACTCGGAACCCTGTGCGGGTATCGAGGCTACCGTCCCTTAGCCGCTTGCACA